>Ga0207147_1067_pt1 | contig 19862 bp, 12 predicted proteins | sample Alteio_BWMinHeat_33_FD_153551 | JGI IMG/M metagenome (GOLD analysis project Ga0207147, IMG submission 153551) | Enriched cells from forest soil in Barre Woods Harvard Forest LTER site, Petersham, Massachusetts, United States -... | ecosystem: Environmental > Terrestrial > Soil > Temperate forest >... | reverse complement strand
GGCCATGATGGCGCTGGAAAAGCTGTACAAGTCGCAGGGAAAGTCGCTGGACACGATCGAGTCTGACGGCGTGACGGCGCGCCAGCGATTCTTCCTTTCTTATGCCTTCAGTTGGTGCGAGGCCGTCCGTCCGGAAGCCGCGCGAAACCAAGTAGTCTCCAATCCGCATTCCCTGGCCCGGTTCCGGGTAAATAGACCGGTTTCGAATATGCCGGACTTCCAGAAGGCCTTTAGTTGCAAGGCTGGACAGCCGATGGTACACGTGCCGGCCTGCCGCGTTTGGTGATGGGGATGCTTCCGATCACGCTACTCGTCATCTCCGACCCTGCGGCTGAACATCTGCGCCTATTGGAGCGCTTGCCAGCCGGGGTTCAGATTCTGGTTGGAAACGCTCGTGAATTCATCCGCGCGAATGCTCCCAACGCCGACGTGATCCTAAACGACATCGGCGGCGGGTCGCTGGCAACGGCGTTTTCGCTGGCGCATCGCGTGCGATGGGTGCACAGCCTTGCGGCCGGCGTCGACAAAATACTCTTCCCCGAATTGATCGAGAGTCCCGTCACACTCACCAACAGCCGCGGCGTGTTCAAGGATGCGCTGGGGGAGTTCGCGATCGCCGCCATTCTCTTCTTCGCCAAAGACCTTCGACGTCTGGTCCAAAACCAGGAGGCGGGACGATGGGAACAGTTCGACGTTGTGATGATCCGCGGCCAAGTGTTGGGTATTGTCGGCTACGGCGAGATTGGACGCGAAACCGGCCGTCTGGCGAGCGCGCTCGGAATGGAAGTGATTCCGGTGCGCAGGCAAAGTGGACTTTCGAAGGATACTCTGCGCGAAGTGCTCGGGAGATGCGACTACATCGTAGTTTCCACGCCGCTGACTCCCGACACGCGGGACATGCTTGGCGAAGCCGAGTTCAACGCCATGAAGCGGACAGCCGTGATCGTCAACATTGGGCGCGGGCCGGTGATTACGGAATCGGCCTTGATTGCGGCGCTCGAAACGGGCCGCATCCGCGGCGCGGCGCTCGATGTTTACAATGTCGAGCCGCTACCTGCGGGTCATCCGTACTACGGGATGCGCAACGTGCTCCTTTCGCCGCACTCGGCCGACCATGCTATCGGATGGGCTACTTGGGCGATGGAAGCGTTTCTCGAAAACTTTGAACGCTTCCGCAGCGGACAAGCACTGAACAACGTGGTCGACAAGCGCGCCGGATACTAGATGGATATTAGTAGTTCTTGCGCAAGTCCATGCCGGCGTATAACGCGCCGACTTCCTTTTCGTACCCGTTGAACTTCATTGTGGGACGCGCAAACACTTCCGGCAGCCGCCGCTCCTTGGCTTGGCTCCAGCGTGGATGGTCCACTTCCGGATTTACGTTGGAGTAAAAACCGTATTCGTTCGAAGCCTGACGGTTCCACGAAGTCGGCGGCATCTTTTCGACAAACTTGATCTTCACGATCGACTTGATGCTCTTGAAGCCGTACTTCCATGGAATCACGATGCGCACCGGTGCGCCGTTCTGATTCAGCAGCGTTTCGCCATACAGCCCCACGCAAAGCAGCGCCATGGGATGCATCGATTCGTCCAGGCGCAAACCTTCCACGTACGGCCAGTCGAGACCCGCGGCGTGCGGCATCTGTTTGCGATCGTAGAAGGTTTGGAAGGCCACAAACTTGGCCTTGGCGGTCGGCTGCACTTGTTTCAGTAACTCGCTCAGTGAGTATCCGATCCACGGCACCACAATCGACCAGCGCTCCACGCAGCGATGGCGATAGATGCGCTCCTCAAGCGGCGCGATTTTCAGGATCTTGTCCATGTCGAGCGTGACCGGCTTATCCACTTCGCCCTCGATCGAGACCGTCCAGGGCGAGGTTTGCAGGGTGTTGGCGTACTTTGACGGCTCGCTCTTGTCGGTGCCGAATTCGTAATAGTTGTTGTAGGTGGAGATGATGTTGAGCGGCGTGAGCTGCTCACCTTGGCCCCAGCCAGTCTTCGCGGGGTTGAGTTTCGTGGTGCCCCACGCGGCCGAAGGCAGCGCCAGCGCCCCGGCGGCCAAGCCGGCCGTTGTCAGAAAGCGGCGGCGATTCACGTAAGTCGCCTTCGGTGTTACCGCGGAGTACGGCAGATCCCAGGAATATCGCATATACCCATTCTAATCCCGGTTCGCCGCGTTTTATTCCTAGAGGGGCTTGAACAGATATCAAGCCCCTTTCCCAGACCAAGTCAAATGTTGTTCGCTACTTCACCGCGATGGTCACCCCGTTGGCGGCAATTCCGCCTACCGAGACGCCGACCGCCAGTGCGCTGCCGGTCACTCCGGCAGGCACCGTGACGTTGATCTGGTACAACCCGATGAAGCCCGGCGCCATGCCGCTGTAGCCCACGACCGCGGTTTGTCCTCCGATGCTTACTACCGGTTGAATTATCGTGGTCGAAGAAGCATCTACCGCCGCCACACCTGTCGCCGGCGAATTGTTGACGACTCCCATACCCGTGGCGTAGATCGAGAGCACCTCTCCCGCGGTGGCTGGTGCGTTGATGTCTGCCAGTGCCCCGCTCTGATGAATGATCGCGAAGACTCCGGGACCGATCGGGGCCAGGGCCACTCCGTCCAACAGCGCCACTTGTCCCGCCACCGTCACTTGGATCATGGCGCTGGTCTGTCCCGCTAATTCCTGGGGAATCTGGAAGTTGATCTGACCCGCTCCGGAATACAGCATCGGCGCAGCAATATTGTTGATCTTCAACGACGAGACCGGAGTCAGATTGGAGCCAAATACCGTACCCAGAGATCCCGCCACTAGCGGTGTGCCCGCAAGGAAGCTGGCGGCATTCACCGCTGCGTTGCGGAATAATACAGGCAATGGAATCCCCAGCGAGGTGACGGTGCCCGAACGGAAGTCGGTGTCGGAGGCGCTGGTCGAAGAGAACGTGAGCGCCACATCACCGGCGGCCAACGGCGTCCAAACACTTTCATATATGCCCGCCCCGGTGTCTCGCAGGATGATCGGATTGCTGGCGCCGTTGATCGACACGCTAACGATCGCACCGGTAATGGGGTTCCCGAGAGAATCCATCAGCGCCGCTTGCAGCGCAATCGGATCGCTGACGTTGGCGACGAACTGCCCGCCCGGCGACAACGCCGCCAGGAATGCAGTGGTGGTGCCGGTGGCCTGAACCGCTTCCGCCGGTACCTGATGAGCAGGTGTGACCAGCAATGTCACACCAATCAACTGCGCGGCCTGGACAGTATCGGGCGAGGCCACCGCTACTTGCCCCTGATAGACGCCGGGCGTTAGTGACGCGGGGTTAGCGGAGACGGTAATTGTACCGGTCCCCGAACCCGTGCCCGGAGAAACCGAGAGCCATGCACCGCCGGAGGCGATCGCAGTCCACGAGAAGGTGGCGCCGTTGTTGGACTTGACAAAGAAGTTCCTGGTCACCGGATTGCCGCCTGTCTGCGCCACCAGCAGCATGCCGCCGGTCAGCGCGTTTCCATCTGTCAGCAACATACTGGGCCGATCCGTGGCGGAAGCGATGCTCACCAGCACCTCCACGCGATCGAAGATCCCGATACTCAAAGCGATGGGCACGCTCGCTGTGGCGATCCCAACCGGCAGCGAGGTGGTATTCACCGCAGTTGTAAGCGTCGCCGGTATTGCTCCGGTTGGAGGAGTCAGCGACAACCAAGCCGGAGTCGTGGAGTCGCCGGCCGTATAGGTGGCCGTGACCGGCAAGTCGGTGCTAATTTGCAGCGGCTGCGAAGCAAAGAAACCGCCCACGGGCCCGCTGTAGGTCAAAAGGCGCGGCGCAACCAGCAAGTGAGGCTGGGCAGGATTCACTTGTAGCAGTACGCTCACTTGTGAGGTCAAAGACGTGGATCCACTGTTGGAGACAAAAGTGATCATTCCGCTAGTCGATCCCATTGGCAACCCGGCGGAATTCACCGTCACCACTACTTGGGAAGGAGCCGTGCCCGATGAGGGAGAGACCGAGATCCAAGGCGTCGCACTGCTGGCGGTCCAACTCAGCGTGCCAGTTCCGGTGTTGTTGATCGCCAGCAATTGCGCATTGCCCGGCGCGGCCAGTGTGGTTGCACCGCTGGCGACGTAGTACAGCATCTGCGGCAGCACGGAAAGCCCCGGGTTCTGGATTGGAGCCAGATTCAACTGCACGTTGACTGTCTGGCTCTGCGTACCAGCGACAAATGTGATTTGTCCACTGACGTTGCCCGGCATCAAACCGCTGGTGTTGAAAGAGAGCGTGACGCCTGAAGGAGTCGATCCGGTACTCAGGCTCGGGATAATCCAGGATGGGGCTCCGGGTTGAACTGTCCAAACCAGGGACTGCGAGCCGCTAACGGAGCCGGTACCGGTATTGGAAACCACTAGGTTTACGGAAGCTGGATTGCTCCCGCCTTGCACCGCGTTCATGGCCAGCGTATTCGGCAGGACCACCAGTTTCGGCAGCAGGGTGGGCGTCGAAATGGCCGTCACCTGGAGCATTGCGGGCGCTAGTCCAGCGATCGAAGCCAGCAGTGTGTTGCTGCCCGTGGCTGCTCCCAGGGTCCAGGAAACGATGGCAGCGCCGGAAGCATTGGTCGTCGCCGAAGCGGGAGCAACCGAACCACCTCCGGTTTGGACCGCGAAGGTCACAATTGCACCAGCCACCGGATTACCATACTGATCCGTGACCGAGAGTTGCACCGGCAATCCGCCCGAGGCGCTTCCAGAAGAGCCCGACAGGTTTAGGAATTTCACATTCGTCGCTGGACCGGCAACGATGTTCATGGTGTAGACCAGTTGCTGGGCCGTGCCCGTGGACGAAGCGGTCACCGTAGTAGAGATCGCTGCTGTGCCCGCCGCAAATGTCATCGAGGCGATTCCGCTGGCATTGGTAAGGCTGGTCCCTCCAGGGGTGAATAACACCGCGACGCCTGACAATGCCAATCCAGCAGCGTCGGTGACTTTGGCTTGCAAGGTGACCGGCGATCCGGCGACCGGTGACGTTGTGGCCGGCGAAACGGCAGTCAACAAGCTAGCGCCGCCCTGATTCGTGAGGGTGAAACTGGTAGAAACCTGGGTTCCGATCACTGTGGCGGTCACGTTGTAAGAGCCGGCAACGTTATTGGCGGTAAAGATGGGAGAGACGGCGGAGCCGTTAGCGTCGATCACTATATTCCCATTCGCTGAAAACGTTCCACTGGCGCCGCTGAGGGGCGCGGAGAAGGAAACCACGCTCGATGTGGCCGGGTTTCCAAAGGCGTCTTTCACGATCACGCTGAATGGCTGCAAAAAGGCCTTTGCCAAACTGGCCAGTTGGCCCGATCCGGACACAATCGTGATGGTCGCTGCAGCAGCTCGTTGGACGGTCAAAGTAAAGGTGGCCGACTGGCCATTCACCGATGCAATCAAAGTCGAAGAACCCGCCACGGTGCCGGCAGTGGCGGTCATGGACGCGACCCCGTTCACGTTAGTTGTTGCGCTGCCCGCACCGGGAGTAAGCCCCGATCCCGTGAAGTTGACGGTGACTCCGGACATCGCGTTGCCAAAGGTGTCGGTGACGGTCACTTGGAAGGAATTGAGAAACGCCGTGCTGGCGACTGCGCTTTGGCCCGATCCGGACAAGATCGTAACGTGCGCCACAGCCCCTACGGTATTGGTCAATGCGTAACTGGCGGGCGTGAGGCCATTCACCGTTGCGGTCACCGCGTAAGCACCGGCGATCATGTTGGCGGTGGCTCGTACAGAAACCCTCCCGCCACTGTTAGTAACCACCGTACCGGGCGCCGGCGGCTGACCCAGGACTCGCTTGGATCCAAGCGTGGATCCAGGCGTGGGTCCAGGCGTGAGTCCAAGCGTGGGTCCAAGCGTGGATCCGGGCATCGTGGACTCGGGCTGAACTACCGTTGGATTTGTATTTACGCTGGCACTGGCTCCGCTGACAGGCTCGGCAAAAGTCACCGTGACGCCCGGGACCGGATTACTGTAGCTGTCCTTCACAATGAGTTGCAAATTCGTGGTGAACGCCGTGGCCACCACCGTTGACTGGGGCGCGCCGGCCGTTGCGGTAACGCTGAAGGCGGGCCCCGGAACGTTGATCAGACCGATCGTGGTTGGATTTACAGCATTGATGCTCGCCAATACATTGTACGCACCGGAGACGGTGTTGGCCGTCGCCGCAACCGTCGCTTGGCCCTGGCTGTTGGTCATCAGCGGCGTACTTGGAACAAGGGTGGCGCTAGCTCCGCTGACGGGCGGGACGAAGGTTACCGTCACGCCGGGAACCTGATTGTTGAAGGCATCTCGCACGCTAACCGTAAGAGTGTTCGTGAAGGCGGTGTTGACGAGCGTCGACTGCGAGCCATCCGCGTTTGTGAAAATACGGGTTGGGGCGCCCGCGTTGTTGACCAGGGCGATCGAGAATGGCGCCACTCCATTGACAGTTGCCGTCACGTTGTATCCGCCCGCTGTTGTATTGGCGGTCACGGTTGTAGAAGCCGTGCCGTCGCTTCCGGTGACGGCCATGAGTGGGAGGATCGTTGCCGACGGGCTGCTGGGGGGCGCGGCAAAGGTAACCGTTGCGCCGGAAACTGGATTGCCGAAGGTGTCCCTAACGAGGACTTGCAACTGCGTCGTGAACACCGTGTTGACCACGGTGGATTGCGATCCGCCCGCCGTCAAGGCGACGGTCGCCGGAGGGCCGGCCGTGTTGGTCAGGCTGAAACTGACCGGCGTGAACGCGTTGGCCGTCGCCGAAACGCTGTAGACTCCGGCGATCGTGTTGGCCGTCGCGTTAACGACAGCTGTGCCGTCGCTAGCCGTGAAAGCCGTTGTCGCCCCGCTCTGGACTGGACCCAGAGCGCGCCTTCCGCCGGCCGATTGGGGCTGCGATCGCTTCCCGCCAAAAAGACTTGCGCTGGCTCCGCTGCCGGGCGCGGCAAATGTAACCATGGCGCTGGGAACGGGGTTACTGTAACTATCCAAGAGCGTGACCACCAATTGCGCTCCGAACCCGGTGTTGACGGTAGCCAATTGCGGCGTACCCGAGGTCACCGTGATTGTCGCGACCGCGCCCGCCAGGTTGGTCAGGTCGAAATTGACCGGGGTAATGGCGGCGACCGTCGCCGTAACGTTGTATTCACCCGCGATGGTGTTAGCCGTCGCGTTAACGAAAGCTGTGCCGTCGGTCGCGGTGATAACTGAGGTCCCTTGCGGCATGCCCTGGGCTCGTCTTCCGCCAACCGACTGAGTCCGCACGCTACCGTTCCCGGATAGGATAGCCCTGGCCCCGCTGGTGGGTGCGGCAAACGTGACTGTCACCCCTGAAATCGGGTTGCTGGAACCATCCAGGACAGTCACCATCAATTGGACTCCGAACGCGGTGTTGACAATCGTCGATTGCAGCGCGCCCATTGTCGTCGTCATGCTGGCCGGCGTTGGCGCGCCTCCCGTGTTGGTCAGTGAGAAAACACCGGGTATGCTGGCGGTCGTGGCAGTCACCTGGTAGGAGCCCGCGCTCCCATTGGCGCTGACGTTGACCGTCGCTATACCTTGCGCGTTGGTGACGGCCGAGGCGCCATTGGGGAAGGTCGCGCTGGCGCCGCTGGCGGGCGCAGTAAAGGTCACCGTCAAGCCGGAAAGCAGTTCGCCGCAAGGTCCTAGCACGCGGGCCTGCAGAGCCGTGGTGAACGCCGTACTCAGCGCGGCCGACTGGCCGTCCCCTGCGAAGGCGGTTACGGTCGCGACGGGCGTAAGGTATTCATTGCCCACACATGGCGCCGCCGAGGCGGAAGAGGCACCCATCAAGCAAGCCAGAGAAAAGAGCACGGAGAAGTAGCCGAGTTTGACCATGAGTTGTATATCGGCTAGTCTTCGATAATCGATAGCAATTATAATCTTCACTTATATCTGTGTCAAAATGGGCCAATGAAGAACTTCGACAGCTTGACTGAGCGGGAGGTTCTGGCTCTCGCGATTACTCTCGAAGAAGAACACGAACGCGTTTACGCCGACTACGCCGAGGGCCTGCGCAAGGACTTTCCCGCGTCCGCTTCCGTGTTCCAGGGCATGCAGGCCGAGGAGTCGGAACATCGCCGCCGCTTGATCGAGCTGTTCCGCACCAAGTTCGGCGAGCACATCCCGCTGGTTCGCCGCGGCGACGTGAAAGGCTTGATCAAACAGGAGCCGCTGTGGCTGCAGCAGCCGCTGAATCTGGACAAGGTCCGCAAGCAGGCCAGCATCGCCGAAGCCGAGATGCGACGCTTCTATCTCACCGCCGCGGGACGCTCGCAAGACGCGAGCATCCGGCAACTTCTGAACGATCTGGCGCAGGAAGAGATATCGCACGAGCACAAGGCGGAAGACTTAGCGGAAAAGCAACTCCAGGGACCACAGCTTCACCAAGAAGCCGACGCCAATAAGAAGTTGTTCCTGCTGCAAATCGTGCAACCCGGCTTGGCCGGCCTAATGGACGGCTCGGTATCGACGCTGGCCCCGCTGTTTGCCGCGGCCTTCGCAACGCGAAACACACACGACGCGTTGGCGGTCGGCTTGGCCGCGTCGATCGGCGCCGGCATCAGCATGGGTTTCGCCGAAGCGCTCTCCGACGATGGCGTCCTGACCGGCCGCGGTCAACCGCTAGTACGCGGGTTAGCCTGCGGCCTGATGACGACGGTCGGCGGCATCGGGCACACTCTGCCTTACTTGATGCATGATTTCACCACGGCGACGGCTATCGCGACGGTGGTGGTGATGGTTGAGTTGGGCGTGATCGCGACGATCCGCAACAAATACATGGCTACCCCGCCGCTGCTGGCCACGGTCCAGGTAGTCATCGGCGGCTTGCTGGTGTTCGCGACGGGCGTGCTGATCGGCAAGAGCTAGGTCGATTTGTCTTGACACAGACTGGTTTGTGCGGCAGACTCATGTCCATGAATCGCACCGTCGACCTTGACGAATTGGCCACGCGCCCGACGAGGCATATGCCCAAGAATGGGCTGTTTGAGTTGATCTTAGGTCCCATCATGCTCGCAGGCTCCGCCGCAGAGTTGTTACCGATGTACTGGAGCACGATCTTTTTTCTGGTCGCGATGCTGGCCGGAGGTTGGGGTCTCCGAACAATAGTGGCTGCAACGATCACGCGAACCGGTTACATAGCGCCGCGAACGTCATCGCGCGCAATCGTATTCTGGATCGTCATGGTGGTCGCGGTCATTATGTTGTATCTCGTCGTCAAGGGTCCCAACCTGCCCGACTTCAAGGGCTGGGACGGGATTGGACTCAGCATCCTTTACGCCGGATGCTTCCTGTTCTGCGGCGTCTCTCAAAGCTGGCACCATCTTACGGCGATTGGCATCCTCTCCCTCGTCATCGCTGCCGTGGCATACCGGTTCGGCGCCCCGGACGATATCGGGACATGGGTCTCGCTCGGGGTCGGCGGCGCGCTGACCATAAGCGGATTGCTGCTGCTCAGAGCCTTCTTGAAAGCGAATCTCGCCGGCACTGAGGAAGCAGGTTCTTGAGCGAACTGGATCGAATTATCCATGAGCCGGCTCGTTTGATTCTCATGGCACTGCTCTCCGGAATCAAAGAGGCGGACTTCCTATTCTTGCAGCGCGAAAGCGAGCTGACCAAGGGCAACCTCTCCACACATCTGGCGCGGCTAGAAGAAGCCGGCTACGTGGAAATCGAAAAAACATATCGCGAGAAGACTCCTCTGACAATCATCCGCCTGACCGCGCAGGGTCAGAAGGCTTTCCGCGAGTATCGCAAGAGGATGGGAAGGCTCCTGACGATCTAACAGGGCTACTTCGGAGCCGCTCGCCCGGAAGCGCCTGAACCCGCGGCGCCCGGCCCACCCTCACCGGGGTGATAGTTCGGGAACGGAGGACGCTTCGGTTGCGGCACGGGATGATCCTTCATCTGCTGTAGCGCGATGGTGACGGCGCGCTCCAGTTGCGGATCGTGTCCGTTGTGCATCGCGGCAGGATCGAGTTCCACTTCCACGTCCGGCTTGGCGCCTTTGTTTTCGACGTCCCATTGGCCGTCGGCGTTGAAGAAGCCAAAGCTCGGAGCGGTTACGTTGCCGCCATCCATCAGCGGCGGATAACCGCCAACGCCGACCAAACCTCCCCAAGTGCGCTTCCCTACCAGCGTGCCGATCTTGTTGTGATGGAACATCCACGGCAGCATGTCTCCGCCGGAACCGGCGAATTCATTGATGATCATCACCTTCGGTCCGAAGATCGCGGCTTGCGGCGTGCGATAGATCGCGCCATATCGCGGACTCCAGAAGCCCTGCAGCGGACGCGTCATCACGTCGATGAAGTAATCGGCCACCTGGCCGCCGCCATTGAAACGCTCGTCGATGACCACGCCCTCCTTGTCGGACTGCGCGAAATAGTAGCGCGTGAAGTTGGTGAGACCGCCTTGTCCCGTGTCCGGCAGGTACACATAAGCCAGCTTGCCGCCGCTGAGCTTGTCGACCATGCGCCGGTTCGATTCGATCCAGGCCTGGTTGCGCAACTGCGTCTCGTTGGCAATCGGCGTCACCGTGATCTCGCGAGCGTTGGCGCCCGACGCATCGGAAGCAACCCGCAGCAGGACGCGCTTGCCGGCGGTGTTTTCCAGCAGCCTCGAGACATCGTCCTTAGCGGTGAGTTCCTGGCCCTCAACGGACAGCAGATAGTCGCCGACATTCACGTTCAGTCCAGGCGCGGCTAGCGGCGCCGTCACTTGCGGATTCCAGCTTTCGCCGCTGTATATGCGTTTGAAGCGATAGCGGTTGTTCGAAATCTCGTAATCCGCACCCAGCAGGCCGCCGGGCACCGTCTTGCCTTGCGGAATGTTGCCGCCGCCTCCGCGCAGATGTCCGACGGTCATCTCGCTGATCATGTCGTGAATGATGTAGTTCAGATCCGAGCGGGAACCGAGCGAGTCCAGATACTTCTCGTACTCCTTCTCGGATTCGACAACGTTCACCCCGTGCAGGTTGGGATCGTAGAAGAAGCTGCGCTCGATGCGCCACACTTCGTGGTACATCTGCTTCCATTCCGCGATCGGGTCAACGTTCACTTCCACGTCGGACAACTTCAGCGCGCCTTCGCCCGGTTTCAACGGGGCGGCAGCCGATACAATCACGTATTGCGGAGCTGGTGGAGCGCCGCCCGCACCGCCGCGCCCTGCACCACCGCCGGCACCGCCGGTGCGCAGCAGCATCTTTTCGCCGTTCGCGGAAAGATCGAAGCTGGCTACGCCATCCGCGAGCTTCTCGGTCTTACGCGTCTTCAGATCGTACTTGGAGAGCGTCGCGCCGCCAAAGCCCGCGCCACGTCCGGCAGCGGCTTCGGTAAAGTAGAACTGTCCGGCTTTGCCCGCCACCAGACTTTGATACGACCGGTTCGGCAGCGGCAGCGCAAGAATCCGCTGCTCGATCTTGTCGAAGTCGATGCGCACGGGCTTGGGTGGCGCCTCCGGTGCGCCTGCACCTCCGCCAGCGCCGCCTCGACCGCCACGCCCACCTGCGCCTCCACCTGCTCCTGTGCCGCCTTCCGGAGGAGTGCGCGCTTCAGGAGCCTTTTCTTCATCGCTCTCCGGCGCCAGCGGCGAGGGAATATTGTTCGGCAGCACGATCATGTAGATGCTGCTGGTCACCTCGTGCTCGTCGCTGGTCATGTCGAGACCGCTCGTCGTGGGACCGTAATTCGTGCTGGCCGTGAAATACAGATACTGCCCGTCGCGATCGAACGCGGGATGCCGCGCGTCGCTCATGCCATCGGTGACTTGCTTGCTCTGTCCGCTTTCCAGCGACCAGATCGCGATGGCGCGAAAACGATTGGGCAGCGTCTTGGCATAGGCAATCCATTTGGAGTCGCCGGACCATGCGAATTCCATGGCGCCTTCACTGACCTGATCGGTGGCGACCTTGGTCACCTTGCCGGAGCTAATTTCCGCTTCCCACAGGTTGAGCTGATTGTCGTCGAAGCAGATGTGCGCGCTATCCGGCGACCATTTGGGATTCGAGTAGAACGCCGACTTCCCGGCTAGCGCGATCTTCTGTTCCTTCCCGCCGCCGCTCTGCGGTTTGATGTGCAGCGCGTACTCACCCGATTCGTCGGAGAAGTAGGCGATCGACTTGCCATCGGGCGACCAGGAGGGAGACCGCTCCATCACGCCGGGAGTGTTCGTCAAGTCGCGAATATCGCCCTTTTCCGCCGGAACGGAGAGGATTTCTCCATGGGCTTCGAAAACGGCGCGGACGCCGGTTGGCGAGATGCGTACGTCGCGAATTTCACGCGCCACGTTTTGGAAGCGCGGACGCACTTCGGTGAGGTCCGCCGCAATCTCGATCGGCACTTGATGTTCCTTGTTAGCGGCCACGTCGTAAATATGGATCTGTCCGAACTGCTCGTAGACGATGCCACCCGGCCCGGCCGTGGCGTAGCTAATGTCTCTGCCGTTGTTGCTGATCAGCTTGGTCACCTGCTTGCTTTGCGGATCGTAACGAAACAGCGTGACGGGACCTTCGCGGTCGGAGAGGAAGTAGACTCTGTCGCCGATCCACATGGGGCCAAAATCGTTGGAGTTGGTACGCGGGATTGGCTGTGTGCTCAGGTCGGCCAGGTTGGCGATCCAAATGTAGCTGGCGCGTCCGCCACGATAGCGCTTCCAGGAAACGAAGTTGTTGGTGTCGGTGCTGAACTGGCCGCCATCGAGCGGCTGGTAGGCCAATCGCTTGCCGTCCGGAGAATAGGAGCCGGCGTACGCCATCGGCAGCGGCAGGGTTTCCGGCAGTCCTCCGTTGGGGGAAACGGAGAACATCTGCGTGTAGCGGGAGTAGCTTTCGCGCGAGGAGCGGAACAGGATGCGTGCGCCATCGGGACTCCATCCCACCACGCGATCATCGGCCGGATGGTAGGTGATCCGCTTGGGCACGCCTCCGGTGGCGGGCACGGTGAAGACGTCCACGTTGCCGTCGTAGTCTCCCGAGAAGGCGATGGTGTTTCCATCCGGCGAGAACTCCGCGTTACTCTCCGTCCCCGCGCCAGCCGTGAATCGCGTTGCGACGCCGCCCTGTCGGCTGACGGTCCACAAGTCGCCGGCGTAGGAAAAGACAATGGTGGTCTTGTTCATGGCCGGTTTCTGGAGCAAGTGGATGGTTCCGGTCCCAGCAGGGGGAGCGAACGAAAGCGCCGCGATGGCGACAAAGAGGATCGACAGTTTGAGATGTGCGTTGGAGATCGTTTTCATGGAGCACCTTCCGGGTGTAGTCTACTCTGAAAAGCTAGTTCACCGCAATCGTGACAATGTTCGAACTCACGCCGCCAATCGATATCTCGACGGGAACCTGCGCGCCCGACGGCGTAGCGTTCGGCACTTGCACGTTCACCTGGTAAAGTCCGACGAATCCCGGAACGAGGCCGGAGAAACTGAGCGTCGCTAGAACCCCGCCAAACGACCGTCCTTTCGCAGGCTTTTGAGCGACAAAATTGATTTCGAGCATGCCATCCCTTACCACAAGGAGACGCCGTCCTTCTTTCTAGCTTTGATTGGGCCTGCCAAGCGGCGCGAGTTCTTAGTGACTTTTGATACTGGCGCTCAGTAACGCCCCCCTAAGGTTGGCGGTTGGGTTTCACTCCGCTTCCGTTCCATGAACCACGCGAGATTGTTCTTCGCTAGTTGAAAATTGGGTTGAAGACGCAACGCTTCCTCGACCGCTGCAATGGCCGGTGCCCACAGTCCGAGACCCGCGTAAGCGACACCGATGTTGTTATATGCCTCTGCGTAATCCGCTTTGAGCGCCAAAGCACGCCGAGCGGCGTCAATGGACTCGCTGTAGCGCTGCAGATTGTACAAGCGCAAAGACTGGTCGAGCAAAGCCCCGGCCCTCGCCGTGATGAGCCGCTCGAAGTGACGCGGCAGCACCGGACCTGCTCCTGGCGCTCCCATGATATCGGTCAGGTCGGCCAGTTCCGTGATCTCGAAGCCGTCCGGACCCAAGTCCCGATACCCGCGGACGTACGTGTCGGGAAGCCCGAGGATATGCCCGAACTCGTGGGCGAGGACTCGGGGGGCTATGTCATTCGGACCGAACACGATCGCCCGCGTGCCAACGATTTGCAGGGTGGTCGCGCCAGTGGTGAGTACAGCGCCATCCTCGGGGAAGCGCGCGACATGCGCGTCCAGGTCGATTTGCCCTCCATGCGAAGGTGGCGCGCATGCACGATTCGCCGGTGTTCCGCGATCCGGATGTTCGCAATAGAGACGCTGGGGAGAGAGAGTTTGGACGTCCAGTTCCAGGTGAAAATCTTCGCCAGAATTTTCGCCAAAGTTTTCGCTTGCCGTCCGGACGTGCCACCAGCTTTCAATGCCCTCCCTGACGCTGTGAACAAATGCGGTGTCCTCGATGTCGGTGTAGAGCTTCACTCGGATGATCCACTTCCCTGGCGAGGGATGCTCGATGGCTGCAATGTCGGGCGGCGCGCCGTGGTCCTGGAAGGCCGTGACCGCTTGGTTGTCAGCGAGTCGTCGCGCGCTGAGCGCGCGCCGGATGGACTGCACATCCTGGGAAGTGTCAATCTTCAACCTTCCGGCAACGGTCCGCAGTTCGGCATCGCTCTGCGACGCAAGTGCGTTGTCGATGGCGTACAGCTCCTGCAATTGATCCTGCACATTTTGGAGATAGTCAAATGTCGGCCGCTGCTCGGCAACTTGCTTTTGCCAGAGCCAGTTGTATTGGATGTTCCCGTCGATCGACTCGACCCGAGTTGCCAACTGGCGATAGCCGGTTGCGAGCTTGGCGCACGCGTCCCGCCTGACGTACCGACCCACCGAGCCGCTCAGCTTCCCAAGCGACAAGAGGTCTGTCTCCAACCCCCGCAGAGTGTCGAGTTCCTGCTCAATCCGAGTATCCGTCAGGTTCCAACTGAAACGAACGATCTGGGGCTGTTCGCCCGGACCCGCGCCAGGACGGTCCTTGGTAATTTTGGGAAGAATCTGATACCCATGCACTCCAGGCGGAGGGGGTGCGATGTCGCGCAGTAAGTCTGGGGCATTGCGGCGGAGCGCCCGCGATAGTGCCTGGTAAAACCTCTCCATCCGTTCACGGAAAGCCTTCTGGCGCGCCTCCGTTCTATGACCGCGCTCGACATACGCGGGAGTTGGACCAGTTGCTTGAGCGGCGCAGGAAGCGACAAGCACGAGCACAGCAACGACGGCAAGCGCGGTTTGGCGCATCCGGTTCATTTTACCAACAATCACTCGTCGAATGGCTCGGCCGCCCTATGGGCTGGAATCCGTTTGCTGGGAAGCGACGGGATGACCTTACCTAACGCGTCCTCTGCAAACGCACCGCAACCAGCGTAAACCCTAGCTTCTTCGCGGATTCGATCATCTCCGGCTTCAGCGTCAGGACCTGCGGACCAGCTTTTCCCAGCTCCAACGTGCCGATGCGCGACTCTACGTAGGGCCAGTAGGGATTGCTGGGATTGTCCAAATGAAGGTCGTCGGTAACGAAGCCGTCCACTTTGCCGCCGGCAACCTCTACCGTCACGTGGTGTCCGCCCTCCCATGCCGTGCCGTACTTTTGCTGGGAGGTGATGATCAACACGTTGTAACGTCCGCCCGGCGTGCTGGTGCGGAATCCCCAGCTCATGTGCTCTTTCGGATTGGTCCAATGCTCGGCCACGCCTCGCGTATCGAAACGCAACTCCTGCTTGGCGCCTTCCGGCACCTCCACTAGCGCCAGATTCGCTGGCAAGGTGATGCTGCCGTCGGGTTGCTGCAACAAACCGTCGTTCCATGTCTGCGGCCCAGCCGTATCGAGGACAACCACAGAATCCAGCGCGTCCGGCGCAGTCTTCGGCAGCCTCAGCGTTAGGGAATGATGATCGATCTTCGGATCGTGGTCCTGCTGCATTGCCAGTGGCTTTGAAGTATCGGCAAGAAGATAGGCGCGCGTCACCTTGGTCTTCAATCCGTAAAACGTAAACATCCCCTCCTTGGGCCAGTCGAAGACGTGTAGGAAAATCTTGCCCGGCTTCACCGTGATCGGTCCCCACGGCAAATCATAGGGCAGCGGGCTGCCGTTGGTTCCGTAGATGGAATCGCCATTCACCTGCATCCACTTCCCGACTTCCGCCAGACGCTCGACGCTCGGTGCGGGAATCACGCCCTCCGACGTTGGCCCAACATTCAACAAGTAGTTGCCGTTGCGCCCCGCCACCTTCGCAAGCTGCTGCACCAGCACGGCGGGCGACTTCCAGTTGTTGTCGTCCTTCTTGAAGCCCCATGTATCGTTCAGCGTTACGGGCGTTTCCCAATCGCGCTTGAAATTGCCGCCGCTGATCTGGTTATCGCCGGCCGAGTCGTAATCGCCCACGCCGTTGCCGACGCGTCCATCGACCAGGCACATTGGATTCAGCTCATGCACCATCTTGACCAGTTCCAGGCTCATCGCTTTGCTGATGTCGCGCGGTGTGTCGAACCAGATTTCGGCCAGCGGGCCGTAGCCCGTGAGAATCTCCTTCACTTGCGGCTTACACTTGGCCTCAAAATACTTCGCGAAATCCTTCTTCGGATCGGGCTCGGGCCAATCCCAGGTGTTGCCCTCGGCGTCGTACTCGTGCCAATCCTGCGTCTGCGAGTAGTAGAAGCCCAGCTTGATGCCGGCCTTGCTGGCGGCCGCGGCGAGTTCCTTCAAAGGATCGCGATGGAACGGCGTAGCATCCACGATGTTGTACTTGCTGGCCTTCGATCCGTACATGGCGAAGCCGTCGTGATGCTTCGACGTAATCACGATGTACTTCATGCCCGCCGCTTTGGCGACGGCAACCCATTCGTCGGCGTTAAACTTCACCGGATTGAATTGCTTGGGGAGCTGTTCGTACTCGGCCACCGGAATCTTGGCGTGATTCATGATCCACTCGCCGATGCCGGCAATGGGTTGGCCTTTCCACTCACCCGCTGGGACCGAGTACACGCCCCAGTGGATGAACATACCAAAGCGCGCGTCACGCCACCAGGCGATGCGCTTCTCGCGGTCCGCGTCTTGTGGGGTGGGAGCCGCGGCCTGAGCCGCCGCCAACGTCGCAAACGAACAAAGCAATAGACTCGCAACCAGCTTCATCTTCATTGTTGGGTTCACTTGTAACACTACACACGATCCACCCCGGTCTTGTCAAGCTTCCCTAACTATATCGGTAAACCAAGTTGACAGAAGCCCCATCCTCCATTAACTTTAATGGATGCCTGTACGTATGAAAGACATCGCCCGGGATCTTGGTGTCTCGGTGATGACCGTATCGAAAGCACTGCGCCATCATACCGATATCAGCGAGAAGACGCGAGCCCGTGTGCTGGCTCGCGCACAGAAACTGGGATATCAGCCCAACTGGATCGCACGCAGCCTGGTCACCCAACGCACCCACATGGTGGGCCTGGTGATCCCCGACCTGATGCACTCCTTTTTCGCGGAAGTCGCGAAGGGCGTCACACAGAAGTTTCAGCCGCTCGGATACCAGATTGTGATTTCGAACTCGGACGAAGATCCGGAGTTGGAAGAAAGCCAAATCCAACTGCTGCTGGCCCGCCGCGTCGATGGCCTGATCGTCGCATCGGCGTATACGAACGGGAAGAACCCGCTGTTCGATTCGATGCACTCGCGCAAAGTCCCCTACGTATTGATCGATCGCATGCCCACCGGCCTGGAAGCGAACTTTGTCGGCGTGAGAAACGATGAGATTGGCGAGATTGCCACGCGCCACTTGATCGAACAAGGATGCCGGCGGGTCGCGCACATTCGCGGCTCGGATGTATCGACCGCCATTGGACGCATCAACGGCTACCGCCATGCGCTCGAGAAGGCCGGGATCGAAGTGCGCTCCGACTACATCGTCAGCGGACAGCATGAGGACGCTCGCGGTTACGCCGCCATGCGCCAGTTACTGCAATTGAATCCGCGACCTGATGGTGTTTTTTGCTTCAACGACCCTGTGGCGGCCGGCGCGCTCAAAGCGATTCTGGAGGCAGGCTTGCGCGTACCTGCGGATATCGCCGTGGTGGGCGTGGGCAACGTGCACTATTCCGATCAGCTTCGCGTGCCGCTAACCACGGTTGATCAATGCAGCCTCGCCACCGGGGAACGGTCGGCGGAGATGCTGGCGAAATGCATTCATCTGGATAAGTCCGAGAAACGATCGCCCGTTGAGGCAGTCTACTTGCCTCCCAGTTTGGTGGTGCGGGAATCGAGCCGGCGGACCAGCGCGAGGTCGGTGTAGTAGAGCGTGGGAAGACCGATCCAGTCCAAGAGAGACAAGAGACTCGATGTTGACGCGGAACGATACATCGCGGCCGCCACGATAGACCCGTCGGGAGAAATGGCCAGTTGACCTCCCATGTAACCGGCGCCCGCTCCGTCCACTTGACTCCATTGTCCATCGTTCACGGAGAAGCGCAGCAGTTGGTAAAGCCGGGGCCGGATTACGCTGGGAGGCCTGCCGTCACCACTCAAGGCGTAGAGTCCGCCATCTTGAGCGGGCCAAGCCAGCACAGTCAATGGAGCGGGCGAACGGACGGTTCTCCGCGCTCCGGTTCGCACCGAAACGAAGCTCAGATTGGCGCTCGACACGCAGGCGATCTCATCTCCTTGCGGCGACCAGACTGGATCAGACAAAGGACCAGGTTCGATATCCCACGCTGCGATCTTGCGCTCATGACCGTCAGAGATATTTGCGGCAATCAGTTCCCGCCTGTTTCCGCCAGGATGCCGCAGGAAAGCAAACTGCCGTCCATCGGGTGAAAACGTCAACCCGGTATCGACATGTTCCTTCAGTTTTCGCGGCGCGCCGCCATCCAACGACAGCTGATAGAGCAGATTCACCCAAGTGTGCGCTGTGTCGGGTTGAATAAAATAGATCGATTTGCCGTCGGGCGCGAACGCGATCCGCCGCCCGCCCTGCTGGCTGGAGACGATCTGCCTGCTGGCGCCGTTAACTTCCCGAAGCCAGATACTGGGAAACGGAGCTTCGCTCTTCGTGTACGCAAGCAGCCGCGCGTCTGGTGAAAACGCCACGTCGCCGGCAAAAAACGTCTTCTCCGTCACCCACACAACGCTTGGATTCAGCGCGGCTGCCAGCAGGAATGTAATGGCCATACTCATTTCGGCGGCCTGATCAGCACCACTTCGGGATGGATGCGCACGGCAGCCTTTTCGCCGCCCACCCATTTCAGCAAGTCGTCCATGCCAGTGCTGGCTAGTTTGAAGCGCGAGGTCGATAGCAGCGAGCCATCATCACTGGCGGTCAATCGGTTGTTGTCGTATCCCGCTTCGTCCTTCGTAATCTGGGTCCATTTGCCGTCAGGGAGGCTGACCCGCCAGACTTGGCAAACGCTCCCCAAACCGGGAACGCCCATCAGGACAAACAGTCCGCCCTTCGACCAAGCCAGGCCGAACACGCGCTCGGGCGCGCTCAACTGATGCGGTTGTCCTTTGCCGGTGGGGATGAAGAGAATCTGGTTGGTCCCTCTCAGCCGCCGGGCCACGGCGATCTCAAGGCCGTCCGGCGACCAAGCCGGATTACGCGCGCCGTTTTCCGACTCGGGCCAGGTGACTACCTCCCGCTCTTTGACTCCGGCGACAGGTCCGCCGGCTTTTCCGCTGGCTATTCCGCCGACTGTCGCGGCGATCAAATGCGCCCCTTTTCCCGGGACGAGACGGATGAACGCGAAACTCTTGCCGTCCGGAGAAAAGGTGATCGGCGTGTCCACGTCCTCGACTCTGGTCTTGGCAGTGGGCGTCGCGCCATCGAGCGCGCGTTCCTGAAGATCCGTTGTTCCAGGCTTGTTGGGACGATCACG
>Ga0207147_1056_pt2 | contig 19925 bp, 19 predicted proteins | sample Alteio_BWMinHeat_33_FD_153551 | JGI IMG/M metagenome (GOLD analysis project Ga0207147, IMG submission 153551) | Enriched cells from forest soil in Barre Woods Harvard Forest LTER site, Petersham, Massachusetts, United States -... | ecosystem: Environmental > Terrestrial > Soil > Temperate forest >... | reverse complement strand
ATCGGACGGGCGATTTATGTTTTGCACGCTTTTCAGAAAAAATCCAAAACCGGCATCGCGACACCGAAATTGGATGTGGATTTAATCAAACGACGCTACAGGGAAGCGCAGGAGCTGGCAAAAAATGACTAACAAAACGAAAATCGAATTCGAAAAAAGCTCCGGCAATGTCTATGCCGATCTCGGCCTCGCCGGGGCCGGGGAGCTTTACACGCGCGCCGCTTTGGGCATCGAGGTCATGAAAATCATCAAGGCGCGCGGCTATTCGCAGAAAGAAGCGGCGCGCCTCTTGAAGGTCAAGCAACCGGAAATTTCCGCCCTTATGTGCGCCAAATTCCAGCGTTTCAGCCAGGAACGGCTGATCGGCTTTTTGAACCGTCTCGATCAAAAAGTGACGATCCGCATCAGCCGTCACCGCAAGGGCGAGCCGTTTCAGGAGATTGCCGTGGCGACCTGATTGTGGGGTTGCGATCGACAGCGCGCGGCTGGAATTTTACTCGGCGCGATAGTTTTTCAGGTGAAGTCAGCGGTTTAATGACAAAGCTGCCGCCTCATATCTAGGGTTTCTTCCGGATGAAAGGTACCAGTCCTTATGGGGTTTGGTGGGAGATTCATCATGCACAAACATCGAAGCCTTCATATCATTTGCTCCGTTAGAGGATAGGACATTATCTATCTCTCTATTCGCAGAAAGAAAACTTGCAGTAATCGATCTTATATGAGCTCCGCTGTTATCAGTAGGCAGAAGGTTCATCAGCTTTCTGCCTGCCCTTCTTTTAGAAATAGCTACCGAATCTCCATAACGTCTGGCTTCATAAGCGGGTAGAAAATCTGTACTTGCCTTTTTTGTATGCAGACATTCATCGGTGGCTGCCTGCAATTCTGTCAGAGCTTTGCCGGCAACCTCTCGACTTACAGGCGCCTGCGACCATCCGGTTCTATAGACGATCTGACGGCCAAACCACCCCTTGATTCTCTTACATTCACGCTTAATTTGCTGCAGATCAAAAAACTCTACACTTTTTGCCACGCAAACTGTATCGCCATTGCAGGTTTCAAATTCGGGTTGGTCGAGATCGACACCACTTGCAGCATATCTGTCTGTGCGGTAAACCGCAGCGACTAGTTTTACTGTGCCAAGCTGATCCAATATGTGAAAAATGCCACCAAACTCATAGCCAGGGGGATAGCAGCCAAGAGGAAACGGGAATATGGGTTTATCTTCAAAAGCCATCCTGGCCTCATGAAAAGACATAAGACATAATATCGCTAACGCAACAACTTCTTGTCAAGTTTTAATTGCAAACTTGCAAATAATATCAGAATGTTAGATGTAAGAGCCAAACATTTTTTAAGATAAAAAAACACAGGATTTTCCTGTGATTCGCCCCTAAAACATAGCTCTGTAACTAAAACACCATTTTTGAGCACAACAGTATGGATGAACTGACACTCCACACAGCAACCCCGTTCGCCGCCCCGCCCGCGGCCGATCTTGTGGTTGCGCTCGACGGGTTCGAGGGGCCGATTGATCTGTTGCTCAGTCTCGCGCGCGAGCAGAAGGTCGATCTCGCCAAAATTTCGATCCTCGCGCTGGCCGAGCAATATCTCGCTTACATAGCAACGGCGCGGAAACTGCGTCTCGAAATCGCCGCCGATTATCTGGTGATGGCGGCGTGGCTCGCCTATCTCAAGTCGCGCCTGTTGTTGCCGCAACAGGAGGAAGACGAGCCCGATGCCGCCGCAATGGCCGAGGCGCTCAAATTCCAGTTGCAGCGGCTCGAGGCGATGCAAAAAGCCGCCCGGCAAATTCAGGCGCTGCCGCAGCTCGGCTTCGACGTATTTCTGCGCGGCAGGCCGGAAGAAATCGAGGTCGAGGAAAATCCGGTTTACTTCCTGCCGCTCGGCGATCTGCTTACGGCCCTTGCTGCGCCTTTGCGCCGCCGCAAGCCGGAATCCTATAACATCGCGCCGACCCGCCTTTATAGTCTCGAAGAAGCCGTCGCGCGCCTGCATCAATTGCTCGGCGTGATACCGTCATGGAGCGCGCTGCTGGAATTTTTGCCGGAAATTTTGGGTGCGGGGCTCGAGCGCAGCTCGGCCGTCGCCTCGACTTTCGCCGCGACGCTGGAGCTGGTCAAGAACGGCGAGCTCGAACTGCGGCAGGACGGTACCTTCGCGCCGATCTATCTGCGCCGCCGCGAAACGCCGCCAGCAGGTGACGCATGAGTAAACATGCGTCCGAATTTCAAGGCGCCTTGCGCCTCTTGGAAGCCGTTTTGTTCGCCAGCGCCGAGCCGTTGTCGCGCGAGGTCTTGCAGCAACAGATTGGCAAAGGCGCGAATATCAACCTGCTGCTGAAAGAATTGCAAACGCATTACGCGCAGCACGGTGTCAATCTGGTCGAGATCGATGGCCTCTGGAGCTTCCGCACCGCGCCCGATCTGGCGGGCCTGATGAAAATCACGAGGCAGCCGCGGCGCAAATTGCCGCGCGCGGCGGCCGAGGTGCTGGCGATCGTCGCTTATCACCAGCCGGTCACGCGCGCCGAGATCGAAAGCATCCGCGGCGTCGAAACCAGCCGCGGCACGCTCGATATTTTGCTCGAGCTCGGCTGGATCCGCCCCGGCAAGCACCGCGAAACGCCGGGCCGGCCGCTCAACTGGCACACGACGCCGGACTTTTTGAGCCATTTCAACATTGCCTCGCTGGAAGAATTGCCCGGCCTCGATGATCTTAAGGCCGCCGGCCTGCTCGATGTGCGCCCGGTGCTCGGCAGCCTCACGCGCGAGCAAGACGCGCCCGATGCTGCCGTGGCCGAAGATGAAGACGATTTCGCCGCCTGGATCAAGGACGACCCGGAAAAGGCGGCGGCGGAGTAATACATTCAACGTCATCCCGGACAATTTTCTTTTCGCCGCAGGCGAAAGAAAATTGATCCGGGACCCAGTTACGTTTTCAGCAAGTATGTTCTCGCGGATAGCGTAACTGGGTCCCGGATAAACTTTCTTTCGTCCGTCTGCGCTACGCTTGACGGACGAAGAGAAAGTTTTCCGGGATGACGTTAAACGGTTAGTCCAATGCAAAACACAAATACCGAACTCGTCGCCACCCTCATCGCCGGCATCGGCACAAAACTTTCGCCGCTGCTTGTGCAGGAACTCGCGGGGCAATCCAAGAAAGGCGGCGTCACATCCGTGCGAACCGAATGGCTGGCGCCAGACGAAGCCGCGGATATTTTTGGTGCGGGTATTCGTGCCGATCAATGGCGCAAGCGGTTGTACCAAATTATCGGCGACCAGCCGGTCGATCTCATCGTCCAGCCCGCCGCCGGCCGCCGCAAAAAATTCCTCGCCGCCGATATGGAATCCACAATCATCGAGCAGGAATTGCTCGATGAGCTCGCCGGCGAAATCGGTATGCGCGACCAGGTGGCCGAGATTACGCGCCGTTCGATGAATGGCGAGATCGATTTCGGCGCCGCTCTGCGCGAACGCGTCGCGCTGCTCAAAGGCAAGCCCGCGCAAATTCTCGAAAAAGTCGCGCAGCTTATCACCACCACGCCCGGCGCCGCCGAATTGGTCGCGACGATGAAAGCCAATGGCGCGCAGGCGTGGCTTATCACCGGCGGCTTTTCCTGTTTCGCCAATCCGGTCGCCGCGACGCTCGGCTTCGACCGGTCTTACGCCAACGAATTGATCATCAAAGATAGCCTGATGACCGGCAAAGCGCGCGAGCCGATCCTCGACCGCAACCGCAAAAAAACCCTGCTGGAGAAGGCCTGCACCGAGCTGAAAATATCTCTGGCCGAGTGCCTGGCGGTCGGCGACGGCGCCAACGACGTGCCGATGCTGACTTGCTGCAACGAGGGCGGCGGCCTCGGCATCGCCTTTCAGGCCAAGCCCAAAGTCCGCCAGGCCGTGCCGCACCAGATCAACCACGCCGATCTGACGGCGTTGATTTATGTGCAAGGGCTGGGGGTTAAGGGATAGGGATTAAGGGGTAAAAGCGGGGCAGGGGTTGATAAATCAAGTATTAATCTTGCCGCTTTAACCTCATCCCTAGCCCCTAATTCCTAGCCCCTAGCCCCTATGTCCGCCCAACCCGCCCCGCAAACCGAAGCCCACAAGCCCGGCGTCACCGGCACCAGTGTTGCGCTCGGCACGCGCGGCGAGATTTATCCGTCCTCGCCCTTACCCGAGTTTAACAGTGCCGCGGCGCCGGCTTTCGCCGCGCGGGTGAAGGGCGATGCGGGTTCCGATCTGGTCGCCTATGTCTGCACCGGCGGGTTGCCGGCGCGTTTCGACATCGTCAACAGCATGCGCAGCATCGATCATCCCTCCGTGCTGCGCCTGGTCGATAGCGGCATCGTGGTGTGGCCCGACGGCATGCGCTACGGTGCGCTTGCCTATCAGCGGCCGCCCTTGCCGCGCTTCATGCGCTCGCTTGACGACGTGCGCGCGCCGATGAGCGAAGACGCCATCAACCGATATTTCGTGCAGCCCCTGGTCGGCGCGCTGGTGGAATTCATGCGCACCGGCGTCGTACACGGTGCGATCCGCTCCACCAACATTTTCTGGCGTGCGGGCAGCACGGCGCCGCCGCAACTGGGCGAATGCCTCACGGCGCCGCCCGGCGTCGGCCAGCCGGCCTTGTTCGAGACCATCGAGCGCGGCTTATGCGCGCCGATCGGCCGCGGCGCGGGCAATCACTTCGACGATTGCTACGCGTTCGGTGTCGTGGTCGCGCTTTTGGTGCTCGGTTTCAATCCGTTCAAGGGTCTCGATGATCGCGCCGTTGTGCAAATGAAAATGGAGCGCGGCAGCTTCAATGCGCTGGTCGGCAATCATCGCCTGACACCGACCCACAGCGAGCTTTTGCGCGGGCTCCTCGCCGACGACGCGCATCAGCGTTGGAGCGCGGCCGATCTAGATCAATGGATGGGCGGACGGCGTCTCACGCCCAAAAGCTCGGATGCCGGCCGCCGCGCCAGCCGCCATATTGAATTCGCCGGCCAGGAATTTTGGCAGGTGCGGCCGCTGGCGGCCGCGCTGGCCGCGCACGTGCCCGAAGGGGCGCGCTTGATCGAGGGCGGCACGCTCGACAAGTGGCTGCGGCGTTCGCTCGGCGACGATCCCCAGGCCGACAATGTCGCCGACGCCGTCACCAGCCTCAAGGAAAGCGGCAAAACCGCCAATTACGAAGACCAGTTGGTTGCGCGCGCCTGCATCGCGCTCGATCCGTCCGCGCCGATCCGTTACCGCGGGTTGTCCTTGATGCCGACCGGTGTCGCCGGCGCGATGGCCGAAGTGGTCGCCGCCGGCGGCAATGCTGCCAGCCTGCTCGACATCATCTGCAGTCAGCTCGTCATCTTCTGGATCGACATGCAAAAGGGCATGAAGACCGAGCTGGTGCCGCTCGCGCAGCAGTTCGAGCGTCTCGCCATCACGGTGGAGAAAGCCACCTATGGCAACGGTATCGAACGCGCGGTCTATGAATTAAATCCGTCCATTCCGTGTTTGAGCCCGATGTTGCGCGCGCATTATGTCACATCGCCGCGGGCCTTGTTGCCGGCGCTGGAGCGCGTGGCGTCATCGTCCGGGCGGCCGCGCGATCCGATGGACCGGCACATCGCCGCGTTTCTCATTGTGCGCGACCGGCGCAGCGAAATTCTGCTCGAGTCCATGGGCGCGCCGGAAAACTCGCCGCGTCGCGGGCTTGCCTTGCTCTCGCTGTACGCCGAAATGCAAAACCGCCACGGCCCCGAAAGCCTGCCGAATTTGGCGCAATGGCTGCTGCCGCTGCTGGAGCCTTCGCTCCGGCGCTATTTCGGCAAGTCGCTGCGCGACGGTCTGCACAAACAGATGAAGGAGGCCGCCGAGCGCGGCCATCTCGGAATGATGGCCCAGCTCGCCGACAATCCGCGCCGGCTCGAGCGCGACGAGCAGGAATTTGTCGCCGCGAGGCTGCTCTATCTTAGCATCCTCAAGGAAATTAACATGCTCGAAGGCAAGATGGCCGGCCGCAATACGGTCGTGCGCGATGTCGGCCGGCCGCTCGCCGCCACCATTAGCGGGCTGGTCGCCCTGCTTGCCGTTTTGTTCACCGTCGGGCGCGCGGTGTGGATGAGTTTGTAGGAGCAAAGACATGGCCGATGAAAAAAAAGCAGCATCTGCACCCGCGTCGGAAGCGAAAAAAGCCGACGTGCCCAAGAAAAAGGGCGGCGGCAAGGCCTGGATCATCATCCTGATGACCGCCTTCGGCGCCTCCGTGTGGTTTATTCTGCCAAGCCTCGTGCTGCTGGTCGGCATGATCCCGACGGTGGTGGAGCTGTTGTTCGGCAACGACCGCAAGGGATCGTCGGTGATGGCGATCGGCGTTCTCAACGCCGCCGGCATCACGCCGTTCGTCATCGAATTGTGGCAAAAGGGCCAGACGATGGAGAACGCGTTGCTGATTTTGGGTCAATCCACCACCTGGTTTGTGATGTTCGGTTCGGCGGCGGTCGGCTGGCTCATTTTATTCGCGGTGCCGCAGGCAATCGCCGCGCTGACGATCGCGCGCGCGGATACGCGCATCCAGCTCCTGAAAGAAAATCTCGAACGCCTCAAAACCACCTGGGGCCCCGAAGTCACCACCACCAAGTCGCTGGAGAAGATTGCGCGGGGCGAGTAGGGTTTAGTGGCTAGCATCTAGTGGCTAGCGAAAAAATCTCCAATCGCTAGCAACTAGCCACTAGCAACTAGCCACTAGCAACTAGCCCCTCTTTCTCCGCCTCCCTCTTAATATTCTTCTGCAATTTCTCGAACGCGCGCACTTCGATTTGGCGGATGCGTTCGCGGCTGACGCCGAATTTTTGCGACAAATCTTCCAGCGTCGCCGGATTATCCTCCAGGCGCCGGGCGGTGATAATATCGCGCTCGCGCGCATTGAGGCCTTCCATCGCGCGGGTCAACAGCCGCTGGCGATTGGTCATTTCCTGGGCCGCGCCGAGGCGTGCTTCCTGGCTTTCGCCTTGCTCCACCAGCCAATCCTGCCATTCGCCGCCATCCTCGCCGTCGGTGCGGCTGACCGGCGCGTTAAGCGATTGATCGTGGCCCAGCAAACGCCGGTTCATGTTGACGACTTCGTCTTCCGGCACCTCGAGCCGCTTGGCGATTTTCTTCACCTGCTCGGGCGACAAATCGCCCTCGTCGATTGCCTTCATCTCGCCCTTGATGCGGCGCAAATTGAAAAACAGTTTTTTCTGCGCGGCGGTGGTGCCGATTTTGACCAGCGACCATGAATGCAGGATATATTCCTGAATGGCGGCGCGGATCCACCACATCGCGTAGGTGGCAAGGCGGAAACCGCGCTCGGGATCGAATTTCTTGACCGCCTGCATCATGCCGACATTGCCCTCGGCGATCAGGTCGGCCAGCGGCAGTCCATAGCCGCGATAACCCATCGCGATCTTGGCCACCAGGCGCAGATGGCTGGTGACCAGCTTATGTGCGGCGTCGAGATCGCCGTACTCCTGCCACGATTTGGCGAGCATGTATTCCTCGTTTTTTTCGAGCAGCGGAAACTTGCGGATCTCGCGCAAATAAACGGCGAGATTGCCGTCGGCGCCCTTCAGGGCCGGAAGATTGCGAATGGGGGCGCTCATATCGGTGCGAACCTCTGCTCTATATTGATAGCATTTTTGGCGAGACAAAAATGCGGTGTAACCGATTGTCGCGTTTGTGTTATTTCTATTAAAAAACAATAACTTGTAATAGATACCATATAATGTTATATTTAGATATAACTTACGGGAGTTGCTGAAATGCTTATCACTAAACTGCGCGCCGTCGGCGGATCGATTATGTTCGCGATCCCAAAATCGCTGTTGGAAACACTTGGCTTTACCGCGAACAGCGAAGTGGGTTTATCGGTCGCGGATGGCAAGCTTGTGGTCGAGCCGCGGCCGGGCAACCGTCCTCATTATACTTTGGCCGAACTGATGTCGCAATGCGACTTGTCGGCACCGCCGAATGAGGAAACCCGTATCTGGCTTGACGCCGAACCGGTCGGCCGCGAGGTCCTGTGACGGTTCCCAATCGCGGTGATATCTATCATGTCGATCTAAACTCCATCAAAGGCCGTGAGCAGGCCGGACCACGCTACGTTATCGTCGCATCGTCGTATTTGTTCAACAAGCTCGGTACGCCGCTGGTATGCCCGATCACGCAAGGCGGTCATTTCGCCCGCGAAAAAGGCTTCGCCGTTTCTCTCAGCGGCATGGGCACCAATGCACAAGGTGTTATTCTCTGCAATCAGCCGCGCGTGCTCGATCTACAATCGCGCGGCGCGCGTTTCGCCGAAAAAGCGCCGCAGCCGGTGATCGACGACATGCTGGCAAAATTGACGACGCTGCTGGAATAAAAAACTCAAAGTTTTCCCGCACGCAGCCGCCGCAACAGCTTCGCCATATCCGCCGGCAGTTTCGACTTAAAACGCATGAGCTTGCCCGTGCGCGGATGCCGGAATTTCAATTCAATCGCATGCAGCGCCTGCCGCGGAAATGTATACAGCAATTTTTCTGTCTTCTGTCCTCTGGCGTCTGTCTTCCGTCTTCCGTACACCGCATCCCCCACCACCGGATACTTCCGATGCGCCAGATGCACGCGGATCTGGTGCGTGCGCCCGGTCGCCAGCTTGCATTCGATCAAACTGAGGGTTCGGGGGTCAGGGGTCAGGGTTCGGGGATTTTGTTTCTTTCCCTGAACCCCGAACCCTGAACCCTGAACCCCAAAAGTTTCCAGCACCCTATATCTCGTTAGCGCTGATTTTCCCCGCGCGACCACGGCCATTTTCTTGCGGTCGCGGGATGAGCGGCCGATGGAGCCTTCGATTTTGCCCGTGCTCGGCACTGGCGTGCCCCACACGATCGCGTGATAGGTGCGGCTCAAACTGCGGTCGCTGAACTGGCGCGAGAGGGCTTGATGTGCGGCATCGTTCTTTGCCACCACCATAAGACCGCTGGTATCCTTATCGAGCCGGTGCACGATGCCCGGCCGTGCCACACCGCCGATGCCGCTGAGACTCGTCCCGCAATGCGCGAGCAGGGCATTGACCAAAGTATTTTCCCGATTGCCCGGCGCCGGATGCACCACCATCCCCGCCGGCTTGTCGATCACCAGCAGATCGTCATCCTCATAAACGATTGTCAGCGGAATCTTTTGCGCGACCGGCTCGGCCGGTTCGGGCGGCGGCACGTGCACAGAATAAATTTCGTCAGCTTTTACTTTAGCACTTGGATTTATGACTGGTTTTCCATCGCGTGCAACCAAACCTTCTTTTATAAGCGCCTGCACTCGCACGCGTGAAAGCGCCCGCGTTTGTTCGGCGACAAGCAACACCAGCACCTTATCCAGCCGCATGCCCTTAAGATCGGGCGTGATGGTGGCTTTGAGGACGGAAAATCCGGTTATCTTTGGTGGTTGTGCAGGCATGAAAGTGATTATAACGAATTTCGCTTCAGTAAAACGGCCCATATCGCAGGCTATGTTCTATCGCTCGGGAATATGTTTTGTTAGGATCACCGAATCGTCCCGTCCCCGCCTCACCTTTCATGCCCAACCCCATCCTCGCCCTGATCGAAAAGCATGCCGGCCCTGATTTTGTGCCGCGCCTGCAGCAGCAAATCGCCGGCCTCGCCGCCGATTTCTGGAAAGATGCGCCCACCCAGTTCCCAATTTTCGAACTCAAGCTTGCCGGCCGCACGCTAAAAATTCCCAATCTGCTCAGGCCGATACCGGCGGACACCGTGCCCACTTCCGCGCCCGCCAAAGTCGCGCCTACTTTCTGGCACGCGCTGCCGGGCGAGGTGAGCGAAAAAATGTGGGGCGACGGGCACGTATTGCCTGCGGCCGATGTCATTTTCGACATGCTGGTCAATCCGCTCGGCCTGACCAAGGAAAAAAATCTGCTCGATCTGTCGGCCGGGCTCGGCGCGCCGTTGCGCAAGCTGGTCGGACGCGTCGGGCAGATCAAGGGATGCGAGACCGATGCTGCCATCGCCGCGCGCGGCATGTCTTTGTCGGACAAGGACGGCAAAGCCAAGCTGGCGCCGATCGCGGCCTACGATCCTGCCGTGTTTTCGGCGCCGGCGATCTACGATGCGGTGCTTGCGCGCGAATTATTCTACCGCATTGCCGACAAGCCCAAATTTTTTTACAGCATCGCCGCCGCTGCCAAACCGCAAGGCCAGATCGCTTTCACCGATTACATCCTCGAGCCGGAGGATCGTGCAAAGCGCGCGATCACGGCCTGGCAGGCGTTCGAAAATGACGCCAGGCCCTTAAGCCTCGCCGAAATGACCGAGGCCTGGGCCAAGGTCGGGTTCGAGCTGCGCGTCAGCGAGGATCAAACGCCCATGTATAAGCAGGAGATCGCCCACGGGCTCAAGCGCTTCGTGGTGTCCCTGCGCATCGCGCCTCCAGCGGATGCCGAAACCAAGCTCGTCATCCTGCGCCTGGTCGAAACCTGGATCCGCCGTGCCGCCGCGCTCGAACAGGGGATGAAGTTTTATCGGTTTCAGGGGGTGAAATCATGAGTCCTGTCTTACTAACGTCATTCCGGAAAATTTTCTCTTCGCCGCAGGCGAAAGAAAATTTATCCAGGATGACGTTAATATTTATGCCTCGGACTCGATAGATATATAATGGCTTACCTTTTCTATTAAAATCCGCTAAGTCAACGCCATGCAGAATTTGGCTCATAGTCCGGTTCAATCAGCCGACGCCCTCGATCAAGCCGTGCAAAAAGCGGCCGAGGCGTTGCTGCACATGCAACACCCCGACGGCCACTGGGCGTTCGAGCTGGAGGCCGACGCCACCATTCCGGCCGAATATATTCTGCTGGATCATTTTCTCGACACGATCAACCAGCTGCTGCATGAGCGCATGGCCAAATACCTGCGCGATATTCAGGAGGAACACGGCGGCTGGCCGCTGTTTCCGGGTGGCGAATTTAATATCAGCGCCAGCGTGAAGGCCTATTTCGCGCTCAAATGCACCGGCGACGATATCAACGCGCTGCACATGTTGCGTGCGCGCGAAGCGATCCTGCGCCACGGCGGCGCCGAAAAAAGCAATGTGTTTACGCGTTTTCAAATGGCGCTATTCGGCGCGGTGCCGTGGAATGCGGTGCCGGTGATGCCGGTCGAGATCATGCTGCTGCCGCGCTGGTTTCCGTTTCACCTGAGCAAAGTATCGTACTGGTCGCGCACGGTGATCGTGCCGCTTTTGGTGTTGATGGCGAAAAAGCCACGCGCGTGTAATCCGCGTGGCATCACGATTAATGAACTGTTCGTTATTCCGCCTTTGCTGGTCAAAAACTGGCACAGCAACCGCACCAACTCATTCTGGAATCCGGCGTTCCGCGGAATCGATGCCGTTTTGCGTCGCTGCGAACCCTGGTTTCCAAAAGGCCTGCGCCGCAAAGCGATCGAAAAAGCCGTCGACTGGATCACTGAGCGCCGCAATGGCGACAGCGGCCTCGGCGCCATTTACCCGGCGATGGCGAATACGGTGATGATGTATCACGCGCTCGGCTTCGCCCCCGATCATCCGCACGCCCTTATCGCGCGCCGCGCGGTCGATAAGCTTGTGATCGATGGGCCGGAGCGTTCCTATTGCCAGCCGTGCCTGTCGCCGGTGTGGGACACGGCGCTCGTCGGCCACGCGCTGAGCGAAGCCGGTGCGCCGGTTGCTGCAATCGAAAAAGCCTGCGCCTGGCTGGCACAAGAACAAATCCTCGATGTGCGCGGCGATTGGGCGGATTGGCGGTCCGGTTTGCGCCCCGGCGGCTGGGCGTTTCAGTACGCCAATCCGTATTATCCCGATGTCGACGACACCGCCGTGGTGGCCATGCTTTTGCATCGTTCGAATGCCGGGCGCTACGCCGCCAACATCGCGCGCGCCGGGGAATGGATTGTGGGCATGCAAAGCGCAAATGGCGGCTGGGGCGCGTTCGATGCCGACAATGCTTATTATTATCTCAATCACATTCCCTTCGCCGATCACGGCGCGCTTCTCGATCCGCCGACGGTGGATGTCAGCGCGCGCTGCGTCGGTATGCTCGCCCAATTGTGCGATGAAAAAGCTTTACCCTCCGCCGTCGCTTATCTTCTGCGCGAGCAGGAGCCGGAAGGCTGCTTTTTTGGGCGCTGGGGCACCAATTATATTTACGGCACCTGGTCGGCGCTGGTTGCGCTCAGGGCCGCCTGTTTCGATAAATCCTCGCCGGTCATGCGCCGCGCGGCGCAGTGGCTGATTTCAAAACAGCGTGACGATGGCGGCTGGGGCGAAGATGGCGCCAGCTATTGGCCGGATCAGCCGAAAGGCGAAGGCAAGCAAAGCACGCCCTCGCAAACCGCCTGGGCCTTGCTCGGCCTGATGGCGGCAGGCGAGAAGGATCATGCTTCCGTTGCGCGTGGCATCAATTATTTGATCACAACACAAAACAAGGATGGCTTATGGGACGAAGCGTTCTACACCGCGGTCGGCTTCCCGCGCGTGTTCTATCTGCGCTATCACGGCTATAAGGCGTTTTTCCCTCTGTGGGCGCTGGCGCGCTATCGGAATTTGCGGCGAGAAGGCGCACAGCGGGTGATTTATGGAATGTAAGGCGGGATTCAGGATTCGGGATTCGGGGAACAAAAAACTGTTCTTCTGTTTCCCGAATCCCGAATCCTGAATCCCATGCTCGGCATCCTCTGCGGCATCGAAGCGGAAGCTAAAATCGCGCGCAAGATCAAAGGCACCGAGGTCGCCTGCGCCGCCGCCCGTCCGCAAAAAGCGCGCTGGCTCGCGCGCGAACTTGTCGCGCACGGCGCCAAAAAACTTCTCAGCTTCGGCATCGCCGGCGGCCTTGAGCCGGGCCTGCCGATCGGTTCGATGATCATTGGCGCGCAAGTGGCGGCGTCAGATGGCATCTGGCCCTGCGATCCCGTCTGGGTCGGCGAGTTGATGCAAAAATTTCCCGAAGCGCATTGCGGCGGCGTGTGGGGCTCGGAAACGCTGATCGCCACCGCGCGCGAGAAACGCGCGCTCTATGAAAAATCGCGTTGCCTGATCGTCGATATGGAAAGCCAGTGCGCCGCGCAAATCGCCGCCGAGGCCGGCCTTCCGCTCGCCGTCCTGCGCGTGGTGTGCGACAGCGCAACGATGGACGTGCCGCCGGTCGTCATGGCTGCGATCGCCGAAGACGGAAGCATCAATATCTTCCGCGCCCTCGGCCACGTCGCGCGCGGGACGGGCAGGGCGCTGGCGGTCCTGAAAAAAGCCGCTCAAAAAATTTAAAATCCAAGCAAAATCAAATGGTTAATTATTTTCCTTGTCACTCAATCTAGCTGTAATCTAGCTTAAGCTAGATTACAGCTAGATCAAGCTAGATGTTAGCCAGATTTTTATGGGGAGAAACGCCATGGAGCAGATCGGTCTGTTTGACGCCAAGAATCATTTTTCGCAGTTGCTCAAGGAAGTCCAGAAAGGCAAAACCTTTCTTATCACCAGGCACGGCGAGCCGGCGGCCAAATTGGAACCTATACAGCCGGTGGTTGACCGCCAAAAGATAGCCAAAGAAGTGAAGGCGTTTCTGAAAATGAAGAAAAGCAAGAGATTAAAAAGCGCTTTGAGGAAAGTTTAGTTTTTATCGACCCTGTGTCCCGCTTTTTTAAGCGCAGCAATGGCCGCTTCCCATTGATCGGCTTTAATCAAAACATAATCGGTATTGAAACTCGACAGCGACACAATCGAAACGCCCGCCGCCGCCAGCGGCGCGGTCACCTGAATGAGGATGCCGGTCTGATCGAAAGCAAACGGCCCAACCAGCTCCAGGGCGATAAAACCGGATTCAACCTTCGCGGTATTTTTCGGCGTCAACGCCGCCGGGCACACCAGCGTTGCCTCATCATGCGTACGGAAGAAACAGGTCAATGGGTGCGCGAGAATTTCCGGTGGAGCAGGGGCCTCTGGCGGCAATTGGCAAATGCTCAGTTTTTGATTATGAACGCGTAATGTTATGGGCATAATTAACCATAACGCCATTCGGTAAGATTGGATAGTTGTCTTATAAATCAGGTGTGATATGAAAAAACGTTTTGCTATCCATAATAGAGAAAATTTTATGAGTAAAATGTCTACATCAGAAACACTTCCTGCCGATGTGGTTGACGCTTTGTCACGGCTAGGGTCTGGAAATGAACTCTCTGACCCCGATTTGTCCCACATCGTCAGTCGCTGGCTCAGCGTTCAGGCAATTATCTATTTTCACGATGAGACAAATCCCGCTGAACTGCAAAAGACTAATTGATGATGCGCTGGAAGGAAGATTCACAGATAGAGCATTTTTGGCCATTTTTGAAAAGATTGAACGGCACTGGAATCCTGATCCGGACAAGACTCTCCAAGCTCTTGCTGATCTATTGGGGGGTGATAATGTTTTAAGTGGCAATGCCGAGAATTTGGGAGACCTTATCTTGAAAGCGGCCGAGTATTTTTGCCCAAAATTAATGGGGCCTGAGCCTTCTATTGCTGGAGCAACACCGCACTCCCGTATCACGGGCAGAAGGCGGTATAAAACGGGAAAAACTCTTTCTTAAATTCAACCGGCTCTACTCCGCCGCCTCAATCACTTCCCGCCCGGCCGCTTCGTGAATATTCTCGGCGTGGATTTTGCTGAGCGCGTCTTGCACATGGCGGCTGAAGACATATTCGGCCGGCCGCTGCTGCGTGAGGTCAACCTCGCGCGCCATAGCACCCTCGGTCTTCGGTCCGCGTAGCGCGGCTACCAGCGCCTTCAAGGGATGACGTAGCGCATCCTCGGCCGCGGTCGGCTCGTAGCCGCAATGTACCATGCAGTCGGCGCATTTCTCGTATTTGCCGGTGCCGTAGCGCTCCCACGCGGTGGTTTCCATCAATTCCTTGAACGTCTTCACAAAACCTTCGCCGAGCAGATAGCAAGGGCGTTGCCAGCCGAAAATATTGCGCGTCGGGTTGCCCCACGGCGTGCATTCGTAAGTCTCGTTGCCGGCGAGAAAATTTTTATAGAGCGAGGATTGGCTGAAGCGCCATTTCGGCTTGCCTTGTTTCGCGCGTTCCTTACCGAGGCGGAAAATGTCGCGAAACATGGTCTTGGTCGCCGCGCGGGTGAGGAAATGCTCCTGATCCGGCGCGCGCTCATAGGCATAACCCGGCGAGACCGTGATAGCGTTAAGGCCGATCTCCATCATATGGTCGAAGAAATCGGCCATCCGCAGCGGCGCCGCGTTGTTGAACAGGGTCGCGTTGATATTGACGCGGAAGCCGGCCGCGATCGCCTTCTTGATCGCCGCTTCGGCCTTCTCATAAACGCCGCCCTGGCACACCGAGCGGTCGTGATCGTCCTTGCCGCCATCCAGATGCACCGACCAGGTGAAATAGGGCGAGGGCGTGTACTGATGCATTTTCTTTTCCATCAGCAGCGCGTTGGTGCAGAGATAAACATATTTCTTGCGCGCGATAATGCCCTTGACGATCTGATCCATCTCGCGGTGAAGCAGGGGTTCGCCGCCGGGGATCGAAACAATCGGCGCGCCGCACTCATCCACGGCTTCCAGACATTCCGCCACGCTCAGACGCTGATTGAGGATTTCATCCGGATAATCGATCTTCCCGCAACCCGCGCAAGCGAGATTGCAGCGGAACAACGGCTCCAGCATCAAGACCAGCGGATAGCGTTTCACGCCGCCAAACTTTTGCTTCAGCATGTAAAGACCGACATCGAGTTGCTGGCGAAGGGGGACGGACATTGGAACCTTGCTGCTACGTAGATTTTCTGGCGTTAACTTAGGTCTAAAATACCAAATGTGTCGGGGTTGCGATCTGGTGCGTCTAGTGTTTTGATCGTCATGTAAGGCTCTCCTAAACCTGCCCTCATTCCAACAAATAAAGCTTCAATTTCTTTTCTATGCCTTCTTGCTGGTCTTACATCTAGATTGACAAATGTTCGTGATCCTTCGTGTATAACGGTGATCGCTTTCGATCCATCCGACCCCGGACCTACTTTGGGAATTCCATAACCAGCTAATGCATAAGCCACCCCTCTAAAAGCCTCGACGATCTTCGGGGAAGGGGTCGCAGGCAGACCATGGCTATCTACAAACCGTACGGTTATGTCTCCTTCATCTTCATCGCTACGGCTCAACATAATTTTCTCCTAGTTTAATGGTTTTTGAAAGATTTAAGCTACTGCCGTCTCGCCGGATCCCGCCGTTTGCACCCGCCCCTGCGCCTTGGTCAGCGCCAGCGGCAAACGGAAATGCACGTTTTCTTCGACGCCGGGCAGCACCGAGACTTCCACCGGTTCGATCTCGCGCAACCGCTCGATCAGTTCCTGCACCAGATTTTCCGGGGCCGAGGCGCCCGCCGTCACGCCGACGCGCGCCTTGCCCTTGAGCCATTCGACCTTGAGATGCGAAGCATCCTCGATCAGATAGGCTGGCACGCCCACTTCCTCCGCGCGCTCGCGCAGGCGGTTGGAATTCGAACTGTTATGGGCGCCGATCACCAGCACTACATCGACATGCTTGGCCAATTCGCGCACCGCGACCTGACGATTCTGCGTGGCGTAGCAAATATCCTTGGTCGCCGGTCCCACGATATTGGGGAACCGCGCCTTCAGTGCATCGATCACGATCTTGGTGTCATCGACGCTCAGCGTCGTTTGCGTGATGTAGGCGAGCTTGTCCGGATCCTTGACCTTGAGCTTTGCCACATCCTCCACTTCCGAAACCAGATGCACCTTGCCCGGAATGCGGCCCAGCGTGCCTTCGATCTCCGGATGGCCCTCATGGCCGATCAAAATAATCTCGCGCCCGTGCTTGGCATAGCGCTGGCCCTCGGTATGCACCTTGGACACCAGCGGGCAGGTGGCATCGATCACCTGCAGCCCGCGCCTCTTGGCGTGATTCTCGATTTCCTCGGCGACCCCGTGCGCGCTGAAGATGGTCACGGCGCCGGCCGGCACCTCGTCGGTTTCCTCGACGAAAATAACGCCTTTTTGCGCGAGGTCCTTGACCACATGCGGATTATGCACAATCTCGTGCCGCACATAGATCGGCGGCCCGAATTTATCGAGCGCCTGCTCGACGATCTCGATCGCGCGCTCGACGCCGGCGCAAAAACCGCGCGGTTGGGCCAGGATAAGTTTCATAATCAACCTTGCTCTCCGGTAAATTGAAAAACCGCCCTTTCCAGGGCCTGCGTGGCCGGCAAAGCGTTGCATCCACGCACCAAAAGGGCAATCTAGAGACCGCCTGCCTGTTTGTAAACCAAAACCGCCCTTAAAGCCCATCAAAAAGGCATATTTTGTTTATATTTCAAGCCACTGTTGCATGGGTGAGGCAAAGGCTGTTGCACCGATTCTCGGACAACCCCACGGCTCTTTTTATGCTTTTTTGCCACAGGTCGTTTCTGCTGTATGCCTCGTCTCGAAGGTGGTACAATTCGACTCCTTTTTGCCATACATGGGGCTGGCGCAAGGAGCCATCCATATCTTGATCATGAAAATGTCTTTCCGATGGTTCGCGGGTCAAAAAAGAAACAAAATTGCTTGGTGAGGAGTCGATAGATTCGGCAGCGGAATCAAATGAGCGGGGAGGTTAACCGCCCTCATTTCGGACTGTTGTCAACCGGTGACAGCCTCACGAGATGTGGTACTATGGGGGTCTTCAGCTTCTACATCTAGTAGAAAATCCACAGCTTTTGCAGTATAGTTATCCACAGTCGTTGACACGTTACGCGAACGGAACTGTCTAACACTGTGCGGGAGGCAGAAAATGTTCGATGTCATGCAAGTCGAGCGTGGTCCCCACGTTGTGGTGGACCGTTCTCGGGATGAGGAGCTGACGGTTTTCGGTCTTGCGACCCTCGAAGACCGCTATTTGCTTCCCGGCGAGACTCCGCAAGACATGTTCGCGCGCGTGGCGATGACCTACGCCGACGATTCGGCCCACGCCCAGCGCCTTTACGACTATATCAGCCGCCTGTGGTTCATGCCGGCAACCCCCATCCTTAGTAATGGCGGTGCCAAGCGCGGCTTGCCGATTTCCTGTTTCCTCAACGAATGTTCCGACAGTCTCGACGGTATTGTCAATCTGTGGAACGAAAATGTGTGGCTGGCGGCGCTCGGCGGCGGCATCGGCTCCTGCTGGAGCAATCTTCGTTCCATAGGCGAACCGGTCGGCCGCAATGGCAAGACCTCCGGCATCGTGCCCTTCATCCGCGTGCAGGATAGTTTAACCTTGGCGATCAGCCAGGGCAGCCTCCGGCGCGGCTCGGCGGCGTGCTATCTGCATGTTAGCCATCCGGAAATCGAGGAATTTATCGAAATGCGCCGGCCGACCGGCGGCGATCCCAACCGCAAGGCGCTCAATCTGCATCATGGCGTGGTTATTCCCGACGCCTTCATGCGTGCGGTCGAAAAGGATGAAGAATGGGCGCTGATGAGCCCCAAGGACGGCATCATTATCCACCGTATCAGCGCGCGCGCCTTGTGGATCCGCATCCTCACCGCGCGGGTCGAAACGGGAGAGCCTTATTTGCTCTTCATCGACAATGTCAACCGCGCGATCCCCGATCATCACAAGCTGGCGGGCCTCACGGTCAAGATGTCGAATCTGTGCAGCGAAATCACGCTGCCGACCGGCGAAGATAAAGACGGCAAGCATCGCACGGCGGTGTGCTGCCTGTCTTCGCTCAACGTCGAGAAGTTCCTCGAATGGGAAGATCATCCGAGTTTTATCGCGGATTGCCTGCGCTTCCTCGACAATGTGCTGGAAGATTTCATCCAGCGCGCCCCCGACAGCATGAATCGCGCCAAATATTCGGCCGCACGCGAGCGTTCGGTGGGTCTCGGCGTCATGGGACTGCATTCCTTCTTGCAGGGCCAGAATGTGCCGATCGAAAGCGTGATGGCCAAAGTATGGAACAAGCGCATGTTCAGCCACATCAAGCAGCAAGCCGATGCGGCGTCCGTCGCGCTGGCCGCAGAACGCGGCGCCTGTCCCGATGCCGCCGATTACGGCATCATGGAGCGCTTCTCCAACAAAATCGCGATCGCGCCGACCGCCTCGATCTCCATCATCTGCGGCGGCACCAGCCCCGGCATCGAGCCCAACGCCGCCAACAGTTTTCTGCACAAGACGCTGTCCGGCAGCTTCGCCGTGCGCAACAAATATCTCGCGCAGGTGCTGGAAAAATACGGCAAGAACGACGAAGATATATGGAGCGACATCACCACCCACGAAGGCTCGGTCCAGCATCTCGACTTTTTGGACGAGCACGAAAAACTGGTGTTCAAGACCGCGTTCGAGCTCGACCAGCGCTGGCTGATCGAATTGGCGGCCGACCGCGCGCCGTTCATCTGCCAGGCGCAGAGCCTCAACATTTTCCTGCCGGCCGACGTGCACAAGCGCGATCTGCATCTGATCCATTTCACCGCCTGGAAAAAGGGCGTGAAGAGTCTCTATTATTGCCGCTCGAAATCCCTGCAGCGCGCCGAATCCTCCACCCATGCGGAAGCCGGCGCGCCGCAGCAGGCGCAGCCTGCCAAACAGGTCGCCGCCAACGATGATTTGGCGAACGTCGCCGAAGTCGATAAGTATGATGAGTGTTTGGCGTGTCAGTAACAGAAGACAGAAATCAGAAGACAGAGGTTCGAGAATAAACATCTCTCCAAGCCCCTCTCCCCCGAGAGGGGGGAGAGGACGCAAAAACTTAGGCTTGCCCTTCTTGGCAAGCCTTAGTTTTTGCTGGTGAGGGGGAGTGCCGGGCCGTAAGAATCAAACTCAAAACCCAAAAAAGATAAGCATGACTAACACCGAAACCCATCCCATCGATCCAAGACTCGCGCATGAG
>Ga0207147_1066_pt1 | contig 19941 bp, 18 predicted proteins | sample Alteio_BWMinHeat_33_FD_153551 | JGI IMG/M metagenome (GOLD analysis project Ga0207147, IMG submission 153551) | Enriched cells from forest soil in Barre Woods Harvard Forest LTER site, Petersham, Massachusetts, United States -... | ecosystem: Environmental > Terrestrial > Soil > Temperate forest >... | reverse complement strand
GTACAGGGCAATAAAGAGGAAATGACGGGCTTTTTACTCAGCCTGAATGCTGACCCTAATATTGAAGATAGTACAGGTGCAACAGCTCTTTATTTAGCTTATGAATCAGGGTACTACGAAATTGCTGAAAATCTATTGAATAATGGAGCTGAATCTTTAGGAAAAATAGCTGTTAGAAATGAAGAGCTGAAAAAAGCCGTCCAACTCAAAGATGCTGCATTGTGTAAAAAATTGATAGTCCTTGGCGCAGAGATTGATGGCTTTGATTTAGATGGAAATACCCTTCTTATTTCGGCAATTAAAAAGGGTGATGTTGATCGAGTTGCTTTTCTTATCTCGATAGGAGCCAGCGTTCAAAAACATCAGTATTCGATACATAGAAAATGTCCTATTCATTTTGCTGTTGAAGCAGACAGCATAGAAATCCTAAAACTACTTGTGAAGGCAGGCGCAAAAGTAAACACACCTGATGGAACAGCCAGCACCCCCCTGCATGTAGCCGTTCAAAGAAACCTTTTATCGATGACACAATTCTTGGTTAAGGATTTAAAGGCCGATGTCAATGCATTTGATGATTATAATACAACCCCTTTGCATACTGCCTGCCAATTAGGCCTGGTGGATATTACCCGCTTCCTGGTCGAATCAGGCGCAAGGACCGATCTCAAGAGCAAATACAATGTTACTCCATACATATATGCCAAAAACCACCCATTCAAATATTTCTCTGATTTTTTAGTAGCCGATGTCTACAGCCAGGAATATTTAGCTTTAAAATTGCTAGGACATAGCTGGAAATTAGATTCTGCTGAATGTATAGATGGATTTAATCTATTGCCTGGTGAACTAGGCGAACCGGCATTTTTTGCCCATGAAATGTTAAATATCTTACCTTCTTTTAATAAAGATTACTCCCATTGCTTTACAAAAAATGAGCAGCAAATAATAGAATCTTTACTCAAAAACGCATCGGATACGGAATTACAATTTGATGCTGCCCGGCTTCTTAAAAACATTGAGAATGACATTCCAACAATGATTACATCTGGCACCAAGGATCATGTTGTATGTTTCATTTTTTATAAGGATATTTTCATTATTGCTAATAAAGGACAAGCATCTCGGCAGCCCTTTGAAATTTATAAAATCCAATCCGGTGACCTTACTTTAGAGAACATACAATCTATAATTAATTTACAGTTTAATGGCCTGGATGAATATTTCCATTTTCTTATAGATTCGCCATTCACAAGAAATACCCATCCTCTCGAAAAAGTCATCCTGGACCACTACGCCTTTCCGCGATATCAATTATTGAACAACTGTGCTTGGGAAAGTGTGGAAACAGGCATCTATGCTGCATTGGCATATGATAGAGTAAAACTTGCAATAAACACTACTCAAGCTGCCAACCTACTTGCTTCTATAAATTGTCATTTTTTAACCTGGCTGACATATACTCAGATTGTTACATTGCAACAATATTTGATTCTGCATGAATCTAAAAGCATGAAAGCCTTAGGCATTCGTAAAGAAATTCTAAGGAAAGCATTTACAGAAGTTTGGCAAAGGAATATTCAGGATAAAAAATTAAACACTTGGCTCGATAACATTGAACAGTTATTTATTAAATATCTTGCAAAAAATGAAGTTGAAAAATTCAAAGCCGATAAAATCTTCTTTCAAGAAAGCAGTCAAATTGCTAGAAAACCAGCAGTACCGGTGGAGGCCTTAATTTATTGACAATTAGGCTTCCATTTGTTACTATTTTCATTATTTTAATTTAATTGAGGCAAATAATATGCGTATTGAAAATAACTTACAATTAGTCATTCGTTTTAAGAGCGAGGAAACAATTCAACAAGAAGCTCAAGCTTTTATGCTGCAAAAAGCTCATGAAGAAGTTTCCAAATTAAATATCCCAAAAGAAACTGTTAGCGCAATGATTAACGAAATCCTTGACAATATTCCTGCTGATTTCTGCTTTAAGCCCAATTGGGAAGCTCTTTTTAATGATATTCTTAATGCTAAAATCTCAGAATATTATAATGACTTATTCGAACAGCAAACTCAAACTGCTCTAACTAAATCTGAAGAAAGTCTAAAAAATGATTTATTTGACAAGGAGACACAAGTTGCTCTTGCTAGATCTAATGCAAGTTCAATTGAATTCGCAACCATGGAGAAAGAGAAACCAAATGCTTCTTCAGGACGGTTCGAAACTATAAGAAAATGTATAGCTTTGAAACATATTATAGAATGCTTGGCAAAAGGTCTGGATGCAACGCCTCATTTTCGTTCAGAACCGACTCCTGTTTTACGTATAGAAAGGGAGCCTTCTTTTAGGCAATTAACATCTCAACCTTCATTAAACGATAGAGTACAATCAGTTGCCCTACCAATTATTGCACGGTTAACATCACAATCTTTAGCAATGCAATCTGTCTTTCCTTCTATGTATAATAATGGCAATTTTCACTGATTTACTGAGTATCAGCACTCGGCACTCTGGACTCGGAACTTGGCACCGATTGTAAACAATCAAGAAATATGTTATTATAATAGTAGGTAAAGTGTATCTTTATTGCTTTAAATAGGTACTATTATGTCTAGTCCTAATGCCCCAACACCAGCTACTCCAGTCCAAGGTGCTCCCGCAGCCAATCAAGCTGCAGCCGCTGACGCAGCAGGTGCCTCGCCAACAGGCGAAGTCACTACCATGACGACTATAGGTTCTCTTGCAGACCTTAGACAAAAATCGCCAAAAGTATATAATGCCATGATGCAAGGCGTCGCAATGAATATCTGCAATGAAATGAAACATCATGAAGATGAGCGAGAAAAAATCATCAAAGATTACGAAAGACGATAAAATGTCAGTTAAGCTCTACCTTGGATTTCCTCTCGATAAAATCGCAGAAACGAAACTTAGTGCTTCAAATCCTTTTGTCCTCAAAACCTTTATCCAAGAAGGCGAAAACTATCTGGAAGAAATCACCCTCGAAGGATGCAGATACCTAGGAAAAATATTAGGTGATATAACGGATCTTCAAAAATTAGAGCTCTCTGAAGCAAATATTTATAGCCTTATCAATAAGCTTCTTCCTGATCTCCCTATCAAAAATACGCCTCTTATTTTATTTACAGTTCCTTCATGAGCACTCATCCAGCCAAAGATACAGATACAGACCTGATTATTCTAACCGAAGATGAAACAGGCCAAAGATTAGATAAAATATTAGCGCAAAGATTCACCAACGTACACTCCAGAACATATTTTCAAAAACTTATCGAAGACCACTGTGTCCTCGTGAATGGCTCTCCAGTAAAAAAACGCTTTCAGCCGCAAGCTGGAGATGAAATTGAAATTCAATTTGTCATCACTCCGGAAATAGACCTTACGCCCGAAAATATTCCTTTAGATATTGTGTATGAAGACGATGATCTGATCGCTATTAATAAGCCTTCCGGCATGGTTGTACATCCTGCCACAGGAAACTGGTCCGGGACTTTTGTCAACGCCCTTTTATTCCATTGTAAAAATTTGCTGCAAACCGGTCTTGGCGACCCCCTCCGTCCAGGCATTGTCCACAGGCTGGATAAAGACACGTCGGGGATTCTCATAGCTGCAAAGACTTCTAAAGCCCAACAAAGACTTATCGAGTTATTTTCATCTAGAAAAGTATACAAGGAATACCTAGCCATCTGCTTAGGAAATCCCGGAAATCGCACCGTCGATGCCCCCATCGGCAGGCATCCCATCCACAGGCAGCAAATGAAGGTCATCGAAGGTGGCAAGCCGGCTGTCAGTATTATACAATCGATTGCGCATGATGAAAAACTGAGCCTGGTGCAGGTGATTATTGAAACCGGCAGAACCCATCAAATTAGGGTCCATCTTAAGCACTGCGGCACACCGGTCTTAGGAGACACGCTTTATGGAAATCCACAGGCAAATGCTAAATATGGAGTGCAAAGGCAGCTTCTACATGCGTATAAGCTAAGACTTCCTCATCCTATCTCAGGGAAAACTTTAGATCTAACGGCGCCTATTCCAAAAGACATGGAAGAATGGGTGGCTAAATTAAATAGACAGCAGCTGCCATAATGCATGAGCACTTGAGTCAAATTCCACTCGGTAACTATAGCAGCTGCCAAGTATTATAACTATTCTGCGCGTTGTCCGTTTTCTTCAAGAATTTCCAGATTAACGCGGATGCCATTGCGGCTTGCCACTGACATTAGAAGGGTGCGAATCGCATTGATTGTCTTACCTTTCTTACCGATAATCTTGCCGATATCGGATTTTTCAACAGAAAGTTCAATAATCAGAGTTTGTGTTCCCCCAATTTCATTTATTTTCACTTTGTCAGGATGGTCGACCAGGTTCTTAACGATGTATGCTACAAATTCTTTCATATTCGAATCCTCTTGAAAGATGGATGGTTGATGTGTGCAGTTCTAAAAAGCACATTCCTAATTTCGGATTGTAAAGAATCAAGTTATATTGCGCTATCGAAAAAAATTTTGTCTCGTAAAAGAAGGAGTCAGGAGCCAGGAGTCAGGAGTTAGTGCAAAGTTCAAAGTGCAAAGGAATAAATAGCCCTTTTACTTTGAACTATGTACTTACTTTGCACTATGCACTTTGAACTTTGTACTAAATTCTGGCTTCTGACTTCTGACTCCTTCTCTTAAGGTACCAACCGCGGCAAATAAGGAGTAATCATCGCTTTTCGGGAGTTGACGGTCCCTGCAGGGATATGCAAAATGATGATGGGCAAATTGATTGTTGAAGAAGAAATTTTTTGTGGAACTGCATTAAAATCTCTATTGAAAATTTGAATGACATCTTCGGGGACACCATGGAGAAATTCAATCTCTGCCGAGCCATTCATCTTCTGACCCGGGGTAAAGGCTGTCAGGAAGCTTGATAAGTGGTCGTATGCTTTCTGAGTATTCGGCAGCCAGAACCAAATTTGATCTTTATGATTATATTTTCCTACTCTGTCTTCATAGACTTCAGCCGAGCTTGGAATCGTACTTATCATATGCAAATGAAGATCTATTTCAGGATGATTGTGGTTTACTGCTTTGGCATTTTTCAACCAATACTCCATCATTGCTGTTGAAATACGATGAAAAGTTGAGAAATTGCCGCTAAACAGTTTTGTCTGCCCCACTCGGCAGCAGCCATTTTGTTCTTTAGTATCGAGGAATAAATTAACTAAATCCTCTGACTTTTCTAATTTAAGATAAGTCTCGATCTCTCGTTCGCGTGTTTCATAGAGTTTTCTATAAACAGAATACATGTCCGGATTATGAAGGATCCGTTTTGCAGCTTCTTTTGAGAAGAATTCATCACGTGGAATATCGTCAAGATTAATGATTTCAACTTCTCTTTGGAAAATTAAAGATTTGATCCTATTTAAAAGCTCGACAAGGCAATCAATATCTCTCTTTGAAACCTTTGTCAACAGGTCAGTATCATCTAAAATTGCGTATAAGATGGAGAAATATTCTAATAATTCTCGATTTGGATGAACATAGCAATTCACTCTTGTGTGGGCTGCTATTTGCCGCTGTATTAACCTTTGTTTAAGACGCCTTGCAGATGGTGTTTGGGGCTTCGGACCAATCTTTTCCAATTGAGCGTCGATTTCTTCTAGTGTGCTTCCACCTAAACTATACCGATTATTTATGATGAAATTCTGTTCTGCCAGTAAAACATTGCAAGATTGGGCGTCAGCAATTAAAGCATTTGGCGGCGAATTTGTCTTAATAGATGTCTTATGGTGGTCAATAACGCTGATCAGCGCCAAATATGAAGCCATCTTGACTTCTTCCTGATTGCAAAAATCACGGAAAGATACAGTTCCTAAAACGCCCTTATTTAGATCTTGGGTCCAAACGACGCCAATTGGAAACAGCTTGTCATTATCTTCCGGGACTACAACAGTGATATATTCATATTTCTTCAACTTGATTCGCATATCCTCAACATCGCTGCGCAGAGTAGTATATTGAGGAGAAATTCCCATGACCTTGCTCTTGATGCTCATTGCGACATCCAGTTGCTCGGCATAGTCACGAATATGATGAATGGCATTGTCCAGCTGCTGGATCAGCTTTTCCAGCCTATGGAAAATGGCTGGACGATCCTCCCGCAAATACCCTGAAGGCTCGAACAGATTAGAAAATTGCAAGGCTTCCAGCTCTGTTTGAAAATGGCTTAGATCATAAACAGAAAGCAATGCCAACGCCTGTATCAATTCTCCAAAAGTGCCATTTAAACCATTTTTGACGCCTAATACTTTATTGAAGAAATCATGAAGATCATTTCTTTGTCTTTCTGTAAATTCTTTTACCGGCTCGCATTCGGAAATCGTCACATCAAAAATCGAGGCAAGGAAGGCTGGTAGATCTTTGACATGCAGTTTTTCTTTCGCAAACAATGAAATTAATTTGACATGCAAATTATTTTCGAACCACCGCAGGCACGATTTAAAGCGAATGATAATCTTTCTGATCGGCTCGACATCAGAATTATGCCAATCCCCAAGATAATGTCCGTGCTCATCGACCAAAATAATCGCCTTCTCGCTAGCGCTTAAATCAATCGAACTGATCGAGGCATTCCCTTTCTTCTTGGCAAAGCCTTTTTGAGTGACTAAATCTAAAGCCTTGAGTGTTAGTGACAAAGAAGTGTGAGCAGCATTCGCAAATATAGACGGGCCAAAGAGATCGTAAAAAGTTTGCGTGACTGGCGAAGCAGGCGGACCCCCTGGAAGGCTCCAAAGATGCTGTGCACTGCTTACCCGTCCCCCAAAAGCATCCATCCATCCCCAAAAAGATGCCACCATGGTATCCACATCAGGCGACAAATGTGCCGCTACAAAATGGGAGCCGCCAAATACCTTGTCCATCCCAATTGGAAAAAAGGCCTGATAATCATCTCTAGGAATATGCTTCCCAATGATCTTTGCCCTGATCTCATAATTTTTTTTGCTGTCCAGCCCGGAAAAAAGATTCAACCAGAACTCGAACATCGAAATGTGATAGCGATCATTAAGAATATTATTTTTATTGATCTCGTCTACATATTCAAGAACAGCAGAAAGCAAAAAGGATTCTTTTGGTTCTCCATCAATAAGCTCTAATAGTTTTTCATTGACGTATTGGAATCGCTTCCTGGCAGAATGCTTTTTAAAGTCCTTTTTTTTAAAACTGGCTATGACGTCAATGAGCTTGGGAAAAGAAATCTTACTGAACTCATGTTCGCCAATGTGGTTGGCTTCAAGAGATTGTGATTTGCTTATCTGTGTTTTTGCCATTATGGTTAGCCAAATTAAGAGGCTTAAGAAATACTACGGACTGAGCAGGACTCGAACCTGCGACCACCCGCTTAGAAGGCGGGTGCTCTATCCACTGAGCTATCAGTCCAAACATAAAGCGAAATAACATGGTACTTGCTCAGTCTCTTATTTTTCAATATAAATTCCCGTATAAACCCTTGCCCTTGCCCCTGCCCTTGCCCTTGCCCTTGTCCAAATCCCCAAAAAGAATTCAGAATCCAGAATTCAGAATTCAGAATGGGGAATTCGGAATTACAAATGGATCTTAAAATTCTTATTCTGAATTCTGGATTCTGGATTCTGAATTCCATTCTCATTCTTTTTACAAGACTTTAGATTTCCTTGAATTATTATTAGACAAACCCCTATTATTTACACTCTATGCAACTTAGCGATGTATACTTAGGATTAGGCGGCAATATCGGCGATTCACGATCAATATTGAAACATGCCTTGGAAATGATCGGCCAATTGGACAGCGTCTTCGAAGTCAAGTGTTCAAAATTTTACCGCACTTCTCCAGTAAGCAACATCCCTCAGCCGGATTATATAAATGCTGCAGCTTATTTAAAAACCTCTCTTCCAGCATACGCTCTTTTTCAAAAGCTTCAGAATATCGAAAAAATTTTAGGCAAAACTGCCAAAAAGAAGAATGAACCGCGCACTATTGATATTGACATATTATTTTTTGATTCTCAAATGACAAATATCAATGATTTGATATTGCCTCATCCCCGCTGGAATGAAAGATTATTTGTGTTAATTCCTCTGCTTGATTTAACACCCGAAATAAAAATGACTTACAAAAATCAGACCAAAACCTTTAAAATAAAAGACATCGTTCATTCTTTATCGTACCATAATAATGAAACCATTATTCCTTTGGAGTAAATATGCATCTCGTCCAAATCAAAAATTTTTTTATAGGAAAGGACCAGCCTTTGGCCATTATGTGCGGACCGTGCGTAATCGAAAGCGAAGACCACTGCCTCAATGCTGCCGAAACGTTAAAGGAAATGTTTATTGAAGCCGACATTTCACTCATTTTCAAATCCAGCTACGATAAAGCCAATAGAAGTTCCTACAAATCTTTCCGAGGTCCCGGATTAGAAAAAGGATTAAGAATTCTCGAACGGGTCAGAACAGAACTCGATTTGCCTGTCGTGACCGACGTGCATGCGCCCGAAGAGGCTGACGCCGCCGGCGACGTTTGCGATATCATACAAATTCCTGCTTTCTTATGCCGCCAGACCGATCTCATTATTGCCGCCGCTGAAACAGGCGCCGTAGTAAATGTAAAAAAAGGGCAGTTTATGGCCCCATGGGATATGAAAAATGTCGTCGATAAAATTAGAAGCACAGGCAATCCAAACATTATACTGACTGATCGCGGAACCTCGTTCGGCTATAACAATCTTGTCAGCGACTTCAGAGCCATCCCCATCATGCAAAAATTCGGCGTCCCTGTCTGCTATGATGCCTCCCACTCTGTGATGCTGCCTGGAGCCAACGGCACTTGCTCTGGCGGAGAACGCGAATTCATCCCAACCCTATCTAAAGCTGCAATTGCGAGCGGAGCCAACTGCTTGTTTATAGAAGCTCACCCTGATCCTGCCAATGCCAAAAGCGATGCAGGAACTGTTTTTCCTTTTAGCGAGCTCCCGCAGCTTCTAAAAGAACTGAAGCAGATTTACGATGTCGTTAACGGCCTTGTGACAACAAATCGATAGCAACCAATCATTAGCGAAACATGCAAAAGCCATTATCTTTTCCCATAACTACAATAACTGCTCTTATTGTATTGTCAGGGATATGCATTTTTTGCTTTTACCATTTCTTATCATTTACTGATGACGATGTGGTCCAATACACTGCTTTGATGGCTGAGAGCCATCCCTCCAAAAAGTCGACAGATCCCTATACTGCTAAGCAAGAAAGAAAGCATCTCCATAAACATATTTGGACCAATGATAAACAGCAGAATTTGCAGCTCTGCATTCACAGTGAAGATGCCGAACTTGTCCTAGACCGTCATGATGACTCGACACAAATCATTGAACATATGCAAAATGTCCATTGTTATATGCAAGAGGAGCTTGTTTACGTTCTACCTGATGGCACTGAAGCTATTAAAGATGCCGATGGTACTCTGAAATTAAAGGACTCCGGATTGTTGGCCAGTGAGAATGCCAATGAAGCCAAACCGATGCAGCATGTCCGCTACTTTGAGGCAAACTCGGCCTCATACTATTATGAGACCGACAAAGTCATCGCCAACAACGTTAAAATATCACGCGTAATAATGCCTGGACATGAAATCAAAGATGACCTGGACAGAACCCCTATTTTATCCGGCATTGCCGATACTGTTGAATTCTTTATGTCCGGCCAAGATCCTCAATTTAAGGCTAATAACGTCACGGTGATTTTTCATCATCCAGGGTAGTTTATGAATCATAGATTTTTCTTTCCCTTTCTCACTGTCATCATCTTGTTAAACGCTGCTGTGGGCTATTCAGAGAATGATCCAATGATTATCAATTCCGGAAAAGCAGAATTTAATGGAAAAGAAATATCTTTAAGCGGACATGTGGTTGTAGAACATGACCTAGGCAGCCTTGAAGCTAACCAAATGACTTTGGTCCCGGAAAAAATGAATGAAAAGATCCAAGCTAAACACCTCTCCTTAAAAGAAGATGTCAACATCGCTTTGAAAAATGCCGGCAAACTATCATGCCATCTAGCAGAAATAGATTTTTCTAATCTAACAGGTAAATTTTATGGAGGAGCAAATCAGGAATTTGTTGCCTACACAGAATTTTTCGCTGATAAAAATGGAGAATCAGTCCCGTTGGTGGTAAAAAGCCGAGAAATGATCATGCAGATCGCACAAGAAAATGATGAGCCCAACCACTCTACTAAAACCTCTGTCAGCAACATCAACGCGGAAAAAGAAGTGACGGTCAATTACAATAATGACTTCATGGCTTCCGCCGACCAGGCCTCTTATCAACGAGTTAAATGCTGCGACGATCAAGATCAAAAAAATAAGCATTTGGCTGGCCTGATTACCCTTAGAGCTAATGAAGAGCATGGTGTCTGCCAAATTACCAATCGGAATGGCGATATGATCACCTCTGACAACCTGTGCATAGACACGAATCAGCGTCAACTATTCTTCGCCTATCCCAAAGGCGCATTGTATACCGCCCAGAATAAAGATGTAAGAAATCGAATCGACTTTTCCAGCGACACCATGACCTGGGAAGACAAAGTCAATTCACTTACATTAAGAGAAAATGTCGTAATCCATCAAAATGGACTCGGCACTTTAGTCTCCGATAAAGATGTAAAAATCAATCAGGAAACGGTCGATGGAAAAAAGCAGCTGAACACCATTTTGAGCAGCGGGAAGACGGTGATCAGATACATGGAGCAAGATAAAGAAATTGCCCACATCCTAACCTGCCATGGACAAGTATGTGTTGATAACAAACAGTTAAAGACAACAATGGATAGTCCATCTGCCATGAGTGGAAAGATCCTACGTGAGAATCAAGTGTCCTTTCAAGATCCCATGGGCGATATCTTCGCTGACAAATTGATCATTGATTACATTAATACTGATAATAACCTAAAACCTGTTAAAATTACCCTTGAAGGCAATGTCCATATATTAAATCGTTGTTCTGTCGATGCGGAAAATAAATCGGATTTTATTCAATATGCTATTGCAGACTCTGTCGAGTATACACCCCAAGCCAAAGAAATTACCCTCAAGGCCAATCCAAACAGCCGTGTTCTATTCCTGGATAAAGTAAACAACCTCCAAGTCAGCGCTCCTGCCCTAAAAATTCGCCGAGATGAAACGACTAAAAAAGAATCGATTCAGGGAATCGGCAATGTGCGCTTTACCTTTGTTAAAAAAGAAATCGAAATGATGTCCTCAGAATTTCATCTCGATCCTACCCAAAAGTAGCCTTTGCCTAAATTCATTCCCTTGCCCTTGCCCTTGCCCATGCCCGTGCCCGAAAATTAATCTTTTCCGATTTAAACCATAGAGATTTTCTGCAATGAAACAGTAACGATTAATTAGTCGATTGTGGCAAAGACACTAAGATACTAACGTAATATTTGCACAATAACTCTCGATATGTTAGTATTAAAATATAGAGTTAGCAACGAGAGATACAGTGACTAATCTAATCGAAAAAATAAAAAAATATCTTGAAGAAACGCTAGGGATCGAGATTTCTATTCTTCGATGGAAAGATCAGAAAGAATTACCCATTTTTTTAATTAACGAATACATTTTTTTTGAAACATCTCTTCTAAATAATCCATGTTTAATCATGATTTCAAAGAATGCCATCGAGTTAACACCTCTTACAATTAAAAAACATTGGGAACAAGTAACAAAAAGATTCGATGTTATCTGCATATATATCTCTGACGTAATATCTAGTTATAATCGTAAACGACTAATTCAACATCATATACCTTTTATTATCCCTAATAATCAAATTTATATCCCGGATTTTGGATTAGATTTAAGAGAACATTTTAAACAACAAAGAATCCATAAAGAACTTTTTAGCCCTGCTGCGCAAGCAGTCATCATATCAACACTTAGGAAAAAAAATGAAAGATTAATTCCATCCGAATTAGCGGCTACTTTATGTTATTCTCAGATGACCATGACTCGTGTATTTAATGAACTGGAAGCCGCAGGGATTGGCAAGCTGATAAAAAAAGGAAATGAACGATGGTGGATTTTTGAAGACACTAAGAAAGACTTGTGGGAACAAACAAAAGACATGTTACGCAGTCCAATTAGGAGCCGTGAATACATGAAATTATTGCCGGGAGGCAAAATTCTTCAAATTCCTTTAGCCGGCATAAGTGCATTGGCAGAAACAACTATGATTAATTCGCCTCAACTTCCTATTTATGCAATAGGTTTGCAGGAGTACCGACAAACAAATACCCCTAAAGGATTTCTACTTTCCACTGTAGATGAAGCAGACCTTGAGTTAGAAATTTGGAATTACAATCCTACACACTTTTCTAAAGATGGAATAGTTGATCCATTTTCACTTTATTTAAGTTTAAGAGAAACTACAGATGAGAGAATTGAAGCAGCTTTGGATGAGTTAATGGAGAAAATTCAATGGTAAAGGGTTTAGAGTTATTTAAAAAATATTTTGCAAATTTTCAGGAAAAATATGTCTTGATTGGTGGCACAGCATGTATGCTAGTGATGGAAGAGGCGGGAATTCCATTTCGTGCTACTAAAGATTTAGACATTGTTCTTTGTGTTGAAGCTCTTGATAAAGAATTTGTGTTTGCATTCAAGGAATTTGTAAAACAGGGAAATTATCAAAATCGACAACAAAGCACTGGAAAGAACATCTTTTACCGTTTTTCTTATCCAGGTGATAAGAACTTTCCTGCTATGCTGGAACTATTCTCACGCCTTCCCAATGAAGTAAAATTGAATATAGAAGGGCATCTGACACCAATTCCTTTACCTGAATCAAACACCAGTCTTTCCGAAATTCTACTAGACGATGATTACTATCACTTTATTCATGCTGGAAAACTTGAAATAAACGGTTTGCCTACTCTTGGAGCAGCACATCTCATTCCCCTTAAGGCAAAAGCCTGGCTTGAACTTACAACCAAAAGGCTCGCTAATGAGACTGCCGTTAATGAAAAAGACATTAAAAAACATAAAAATGACATTTTACGTCTCCATCAACTTCTATCAATTGATGATAATATTACTCTTCCACTACCGCTTAAGAATGATTTGAGGGAGTTTTTTCAACGTATCGAAAATGATTCAATAGATTTGAAAACCTTGGATATAAAGAACACAACTTATGAAACAGTGTTAAATACTCTAAAAGCAATCTACAATATAACTTCTTTTCCATGAATTTCTGCAAAATTTCGTGCACGGGCACACATTACCTCATAAGTCTGTCACATAGAGTAGTGGGCAGGTCTTGCTCCGGAGGAGCTAAATATTTGTAGCCCACAGTGTAGCGCCAAAGGCGCAAACTGTGGGTAACAATGCAATAATAAAACAAGCCCTGGAAGGGCGTCATATTTTATTTCGCCCTTCCAGGGCTTTTTTATTATTTAACAGAACCCACAGTTTGCGCCTTTGGCGCTACACTGTGGGCTACAAATATTTAGCTCCTCCGGAGCTGTACTTCTTCTACCTGTGACTCTATAGCTGACCGTGAAATAGGATGTACACACGGGCACGAAAATTGGTTTCTATGAATTGTCAACTTTGACCCAACCGTCCTCGTCTGCTACCTCAGGGGTATCATCAGCTTCTTTGTCGTCGACTTCGTCATCCTCGACTTCCATCCAGTCTCCGGATATGGCCTTCATGCGCATAACGCCTTGCATGACAAACATCAGGCGATGGAATTTGTGGATGCACTCTTCGGGTTCCCATTCACCGTCATTGGAGGAAGTGAATTTCTCCAAAATAGCTTCTGCTTCTGCTGCAGTTAAATTCTTATTTTTTAAGAGTATGGCCCTCATATAGTTTCCAAAGTTCACTTCACCGATTTCTTTAATGATGCTATGCAGATTAGCCTCATATTGCCCATACATGATTGCTCGCATAAACTTGAAAGGATAAAACGAACTTCCCCACATAAAAATATCGTAGGTGCCAAATGAGCTTCTTTCCGCATCTGAAATAGGGATGAAGCCCAAAGCAAAATATTTTTGATAGACATCATACATATGGATATCCTGAGCCATTGCCACAGCAGCTTTGTCAGTCGTCTGCTTATCAAAGGAAATCTTCCTCAACGCATCTTTGTCTAAAATATTGACTGTTATCTCAAAATATTTTTGATATACCGAATGCATGATCCTTCTTCGGAATTGTTCTAATGAAAATTTAAGCTGCAGCTCGAAATTCTTTTCCGGATCAATCGACATTTCTTTTGAAAAAGCCTTTTGAATAATTTGATGTAAGATCTCACACGAAGCTCGTTTAATAGCCCTGGCGCAGTATTCTCCGCCTTCTATCATGAGCTTTAACAAAATATCTTCTATTTCTATCTTGTCTGAAGGCTTTGTAGGATCAAGGGTTTTCAAAAAAGAAATGATCTTGGCAATATTTGAAAGGGCTTCGTTTAATTCCTGTTGCGATCCTTTGACTCTCTTTTCCCCTTTTAGAATTTTTATAAATTCTTCCATTTGCGAATGCAAAAGATCGCTTAGAAGCTTTTCTTTAGTGACATTCTGCTTCTTTGACCACTCATCAATAAGACTGTCGAACTCCTTCAACACATCTTCCTTATCAGGAAAAATAGCTCTTAATCCATCAATAAATCTTTCATCATCTTTGAAATAGGGTTTGATCACTGAAAAGCGCTTCTGCCAATCAATACTGGCAAATAAAGCCTTCAAATAATCAAAGTCGAAGCACATGCTTAAATCTTTAAAGAAATCGACGCCTTTAGATAGATGCGCAGGGTTGATTTCATATTCAGCATCACTGCCATCCAAAATCACATTGATTTCTTTAAATGTAAGTTCCTTTCTTACCACAAGTGGTTTATCGATTTCTTCCAGCTTGATGCCCTTATAAGCAGAAAAGTCCTGGTTATAATGATCGATTGTCCTGTGGACTTTATGGCTGTATTCTGAAAAATAAAAAACTCCATTAGCGACTGAAACAACTTTGTTTAAAAGACTTCCTCCCGCGAAGAGAATAATATTGGAAAGCAAGGGCATGTAACTTTCGACGAAGAGACTGGCTTTTCGCGGAATAAACCCACTGGCGTCCACCACATTATATGCTATAGGAGCCAACAAAGCCCCCGCACAATACGGGCTTGTAAATATCGGCAACGCGACTGTTGTCGCCAACATTGCCATCTGAGCAATATCTCCGGTGTGTTCGGCCAAAAAGCTAAAGACAGCGGTCGACCTCCGGCCTAGTGTTGTTGGCATAAGATAGCTGACCAAAGGTGTATAAGGCTTGGTAAACGAATTGAGTGTCTGTACGGTTACTTCGTAATGACCTTGCTTGACGACTGCTGAAAATGGGCAGACGGCAACAGATAAGATCGGAATGGCTTGGTTAATGACCTTGGCTGTTAACTGCAACGATGGGTCGGCAATCCTGTCAGCAAGTATTTCTACTGTCGAAGAAAGACTATAAATTTGTGCAATCTGATAATTCGCAGCTTGGTAATAGCTTTTCCCCTGCTTCACTTCATCTTCTTTGCGCTTCGCCTGCGAGTAGCCATACCCCGTGCTAAAACAGACTCCCAAATCTAAAGCCATAAAAGCCTCAAGTTATTTGATGTTTATTACACCATAATTCATTTTTTTATTTCTTGCTACATCTTGAAAAATAAAAATTTAATAAACTATACTCTTTAAAAAACTACCTCCTAAGGAGCAAAGATGGTTAATTTAAATAGTAATGAAATTGTTGTTCATTCCGGAACAACAATGAAAATAATTGTACCGGAAAGGCAGCTAGGAAATGGCTCGGTTCAAATCGTACCTATATCAAATGAGCCAAGCTTTGCAAAATGGAAGGGAAATCAAAACGCTGAAGCGCACGAACTGATCCAAAAGATTGCTCAGATATGGGAGAAAAAAGGAATACACGACTACCTAGTTTATGGAAAGGAATCCAGCAATGGAGCTTTTTCTTGGGAAATTGTTCCCTATGAAAAATCAACCTTCAAGTTTTGGAAACAGTTTATAGTATTATGGAAAATCACCTTTGGCACAAGCCCAACACCCCGCATCATCAGGCAAAAAGTTGCCGATGATTTAAAAGGCGAAGCTGCCATTTTAACAAACCCTGTTGCCAAAGTCGTCAAAGCCTCAAAAAACATTAAAGATGCTTTTTGCAATCCGGATGTCATTGCACGGCAATTGGTCTTTCAAGGCAAAAAAGTCAACGTCCTCTATAATCATGCCCCCATCGCTATTGGAGAAGGCAAACTGCATTTTTTAATCACTCCCAAAGATCATTGCCAAAAATTTACAGAATTATCCCAGGAAGTTACTGCTGAAGCAGACGATCTGTCTCAAAAATTAGTGAAACACTATAAATCAAAAAAATTTGATACTGCCTATGTATTTAATAAAAATGGCGAAGAATCCGGCCAAACTGTGTCTCACTGGCATCAGCACCTGGTCTTCACCGCAACCAAAATCCAGGAATTCTTCGGCAAATTGCTCGTATTATTAAAGATGCTGTTCGGTGCGTGGCCTATGTCCAAAAGCGAATTGGCAAAACGAGTCTCGTCGCTAAAAGCCGAACTTGCGACTGTTCTTTGTTAAAAATTAAACGCAAAGGCGCAAAGGCGCAAAGGAGATTTTTAGACACAGATGACACAGATACCACAGATTTTCAAAGACAAATATTTATGGTTTCAATTTAAATTTTTTATCTGTGTTGATCTGTGAAATCCGTGAAATCTGTGTCTAAAACCTTCTCTGCGCCTTTGCAACTTTGCGTTTAATGATTATTTTGTGGCTTGAGATTGTGCTGCAGCGGCAGTTGCGGGCTTATGATCAGGTTCAAGAAGGATGTCCAAGACATTCTGGATAGAAAAGCGCTTATCAGCATCGAGGTTCAACATGCCTCTCATCAAGCGGTCCGTTTGGCTGTCAGAAGGAAAATCTGCAGCCAGCTTTTTATTGAATTCTTGAGCTTCCGGAGAATCAGGATCTTGAATTGTATATTTTTTCAAAATGGGGACTTCTACGACAGAATTACCCGATGGTTGTGCTGCATGAATAATCACTGAATCAAGTGTTGATAAAAAAGTACTTTGCTGTACAACCATTGTATCAGCGCTTTCTTTTACGTAGTGTATTGCTGGGCTATTAGCCTTTTCACCAACAGGTTTTTTAAAAACCTTGTTGTCCTTTACCCAATAAGGAGCATCGCCTTTATGCATGTAATACCAGGCACATCCAAGCGACCAAACGTCGCCTTTCTTTAATGCTTCTAAAGTCTTCTTAAGGTCATTGGCCAATATTTCTGGAGCCATATAAGCCGATGTTCCACGCTGTTTTTGAAATGTTTCATCTCCTAATATGTTGCTTACCCCCAAATCTGCAAGATCAACAATGATCTCGCCATTTGGATCATGATCCACAAGCATGTTTGCGGGTTTTATATCTCTATGAACCCTGCCGTCTCCGTGTAAATAAGCCAAGCCCATAGCCGTATCGAGCATCGCTTTTTTTAACTCTTTTAGAGTTAAACCTTTGTAGTCAAGCAAAGTATGAGGATACCAAGCTTGCATGATGACAGGTTCACTTCTCTTTACCCCTTTGTAGCAAACAGTCATCGCTCTTACTTCATAAGTTTTAACAATTCCTCTCACATTTGGATATTTTAAATGAATATCTCCCTCAAACGCCAGAGCGTCTACTTGTCTAAAATAATTTCGGTTTTCAGAATGCTTCAATTGGCCCATGGCCATCTTGACATTGTTATCGTAATCTAAAACGCCTGTGACATTTTTAAAACCGCCGGTACCAAGTTGTCTCATGTGAATGTGAATTTTACGATCTTTGAAAAATGTCACTTGGAAGGGTATTTGAGTTACATCATAAGTCACTGAATCGCAATTTTTTAGTTCACTTTCAGCTTTAATCCTTTGCAATTCGACAAAATTAACGACTCTCATAGCCGTAGTCACATCGTTAAATTGGCTGGAAATGCGCTTGATTTGGTTGATCATGGCTGCTAAACCGGGACTATTGTCGTCAGCAAAGACCATACTTCTGGAAATTCTTTTGGAAATGCCCAGTTTATCCTTTAAACTATCAACTTTGACTAGGACTGTTCTAATCAGGCCATTTTGATCTTTTATTTTCAAAGGAGCCCAATTCCTCTTATCAAACCAGGAATGGCGCAGGGCATATAACACCTGGTCTTCTTGTCCTTTCTGGATTTCTTGTATCTGTACCTTGGTAAAATCACCTATAAGACCTACATCTATTCGTGTGGCCAGGCTGCCGGAACCCACTTTTTTAGTGCAAAATCCTGCGGCGGAAGTGCTATGCACTACCGCAGTTGGCAAAAAGTTATTATTTGCCTCTAATTTATTATTTATAGGTATTAATTGTGTCATTTATTAAAAAAATCGATTTTTTATTAATTTTCGTCCTAGTATTATACTATGTTTTCGAATTAAATAGGAAGAAAAAAGATAAAAAAAAAAGGAATGCAGCAAGCTGCATTCCTTTTTTTAGTTCAAAGTGCAAAGTTCAAAGTGCAAAGTGGAAGAAAATGAATGCAGCATGCTGCATTCATTTTTTTTAGTTCAAAGTGCAAAGTTCAAAGTGCAAAGGGGATATAAAAGTGTATATTACAAAGTTAAAAAAAGTGCATAGTAAGTGCTTCAAACTTTGAACTATGCACTTTGCACTTTGAACTTATCGTCGTCGATGATGTTCTTGATCCCAACGCATGTTGTTCCAGCGGGCATCTTGACGTTGGCGGTCAAGCCTTTGCTGGTCCCAACGCTGTTGGTTTACGCGGTCTACCTGACGGCGTTCTTCCTGGACACGCTCGTCTTCACGCTTAACTTCCTGACGCCTTTCGTCGACTCTTTGATCGATAAGGTCTTCCGCCATCACATGGTAAGTGGTGATTAAAGGAAACATGCTTAACAAAATAAGGATTAATTTTCGCATAATTCCCTCCTCTCTTTATAGATCTTATTATATACTAAATTTGAATGATTTACAATTTGAATTCAGAACCCAAATAAATGCGGCGGGCCTCTTCATTATTGACCAGCTCGTCTACTGTCCCGGAAAGGACAACCTTTCCCTCGCTGACGATATAGCTCCTGTCAACGACAGAAAAGATTTCCCGGGCATTATGGTCAGTGATGAGTATACTGATCCCCTTATCCGCCAGCAATCGGATAATCTGCTTGACCTCATGGACAGAAATAGGGTCAATATTGGCAAAGGGCTCATCCAGCATCAAACAGGTGGGATTTGTGACCAGGGCCCTCGTAATTTCGAGTCGGCGTCTTTCTCCGCCCGAGAGCGCCGAAGCGGACTTTTTCGCGCATTTTTCGAGATGGAGCTCATGCAACAGGGATTCCAAACGATGCAAACGCTCAGATTTTGCAAGCGACAATCCTTCTAGGATACAAAGGATATTTTGTTCTACGGTGAGATTGCGAAAGACGGAAGGCTCCTGGGCCAAGTAGCCCATTCCCATCCTGGCCCTCTTATGCATCGGCAGGCGGGTGACGTCTTCTCCGTTGAAGACCACCTTGCCTTCATCCGGCCTGATAAGGCCAACAGTCATGTAGAATGCCGTTGTCTTGCCAGCGCCGTTAGGGCCGAGTAGGCCTACTACCTCTCCTTGAGACACCTGGAAAGACAGTAAGTTGACAACTTTGCGCCCGCCATAGCTCTTGACCAGGCTGCATACGTCTAAGGACTTATTTTTTGAATCAACCATATTTGCGAAGAGCGCTATAAATTAAACATTTTCACGAGATACTGCTCAAGTTTTTCAGCGTCCTCAGCGAATTTTCTTATTCCT
>Ga0207147_1065_pt1 | contig 19956 bp, 14 predicted proteins | sample Alteio_BWMinHeat_33_FD_153551 | JGI IMG/M metagenome (GOLD analysis project Ga0207147, IMG submission 153551) | Enriched cells from forest soil in Barre Woods Harvard Forest LTER site, Petersham, Massachusetts, United States -... | ecosystem: Environmental > Terrestrial > Soil > Temperate forest >... | reverse complement strand
GCGTGAAACTTTCCGAACCCGTAGCTAGGCCAAACAGTGGATTCAAGATACCGATGTTATAACAGAGAAATGCTTTTACTTTCAACTATTTTTGCATGCAAATTCGTAAAAGGCTATAAGTGGCTTTTCTGAAGCATTTTAGAGAAGAATTATGAGTTTAAAAAAGTTAGAGGAGGAGTTATCCAGGGATCTTGAGTTATTGCAGTATCCTCCTAAGCCTTGGTTAGCGTCTGGGGATGACAGTTATGATGTTGTCATTGTTGGCGCTGGGATGGGCGGTCTGGCAGTTGCTTTTTCGCTGATGCGTGAAGGAATCAGTAATATTACAGTCCTCGATGAAAATCCTTCTGGACTGGAAGGGCCGTGGATCACCTATGCCCGCATGCTGATATTACGTTCCGGCAAGACTTTGGCAGGTCCTGCGGTGGGACTTCCCAAGCTGACCTTTCAAGCCTGGTATATTGCAAAATATGGAGAAGTGGCCTGGGAGAGGTTGTATAAGATCGATACACCGATCTGGATGGAATATCTGATCTGGTACCGAAAAGTTCTTAAAATTCCGGTAAAAAATAACTGTAAAGTGACCGACATTAAGCCGCAGGGTGGATTGATTGAGATTGAAATTGAAGGCGGGAAAGCTTTGCGTTCTCGAAAAGTGGTGCTGGCAACAGGTCGGAGCGGTTTTGGCGGAAATTCTGTACCTCACTTTATCAAAGGTATACCTAAAGAATTTTATGCTTTTTCAGCAGATACGATTGATTTTGCGGCGTTGGAAGGTAAAACAGTTGGAGTAGTAGGAGTCGGTGCTTCTGGCTTTGATGCGGCAGCTGCGGCTTTGGAATGCGGTGCGCATAGTGTGACCATGTTGACAAGACGCAAGAAAGTACCACACGTTAACAAATTCGCCTCGGTATTTTATCCGGGCTTTGGCAATGGCTTTTTCAATTTACCAGACAAAGCCAAGATTGAATTTATAAAAGTGGGTTTTGATGAAGGAGGACTTCCGCCATTTGAATCGCTAGACAGACTGTTGGTACACAAAAATTTTAAGGTCTTAACTAATCAGCATATTAAACATGTATCTGTTGAAGATAAAAAAATCATTGTAGAATGTGCTGAAAAGCTTGAATTTGACTTTTTGATTTTAGCGACAGGCTTTGAAGTTGATGGTAGTAAAGAATCTGTTTTAAAGAGCATTTTTGCAGATGTTTTGCTTTGGAAGGATAAGCATGAAGACATATCTGCCAAAATGGGGAAATTCCCCTATCTTGGGAACAATTTCCAATTCCTATCAAAGAAGGTTGGAGAGGGAGACTACTTAAAAAACATCTACTGTTTCAATTATGCCGCTACGCTTAGCCATGGACTGTTGAGCGGAGATATTCCGGAAATTAGTACCGGAGCTATTAGAGTGGCCAAGGGCATAGTGTCGGATTTCTTTGTAGAAAATTGGCCGCTCTACTTACAGAGGCTAAAAGATTACAAAGAAGATGAATTTGTTAACGAAGACTATTCTTTTATTAAATTGCCTTCACATTTGACATGAAGGCTATTTAACTATTCGACTTCTTCCATTACAGGATTTTCAACCTCTGTATTTTCATTAACACTAGAGTCTTGTCTGTTCACATGAGCGGGTATTGGTTCCATATTGGCTGGTCTTGCAAAAGGAATATGTAGTTGTGGAGGTGGTGCCGGCTGCATTAATGCAGCTTGGTTTGGCGGTAAAGCCAATAAAGTAGGATCCCTATCATTCATTGTTTCAGGCAATAAGAAATCGTTCATATCAGGAAATTTTAATATTTCATCATCTAGAGAAGAATTCGTTAGGGTATCTAATGGCAGCAAATCACCTGTATCAGACAAGCCAAATAAGTTAGCTACTGGTTGCTGCTGCTGATGAGCTATATCTATAGGCGCATCAGGAATAGGTTGATTTGCGGGTACAATCGGCTCAGGATTACCTGGCGGTACATAAAATGGATTTGCCGGATGCTGATGATACATATTTATAGGTGCTACTGGCACAGGTTGATTTGCTGGTACCATTGGGTTTGGATAAATTGGTTGGGGGTCTTGCGGAGGCATTCTATTGGGCATCCCAACCACGTCAAATGGATTAGCTTGGGGTGGTTGTTGATGATACATATTTATTGGCGCTGCTGGAACAGGTTGGTTAACCGGCAATCGAACTGGCGAAGTATTATCAACAGCAGGTTGTGGTTGTACAGGTAAAACAGGTAACACTGGAAGCGCTGGTTGATGAGCTATGGTTGCTTTTTTATAAGCGTCTAACTTGATAATTTGCACAGGATTTGCAAGAATAGTATTGAGCTTTAGAAGCATCTCAATGATGTATTCTTTTTTAATTATTAGTTTACCATTTAAAATCTGTTCCTCATCATGTAAGGAAGAGGTAAATTCGTTGATGCGGGCCTTGATGCCGGCATCTTTAATAACTTCCATTACCTTTTGCAAAAATGATTGGAAATCTTTTTTCTGATTTAGAGCCCTTTCTATGGGTTGTCTATAATCTTCAAAATTTATCAATTTTTGTGAATTCAAGATTTCCCAGAGTGGTTTAAGAATTTTATCTGCTAATTCCGTTTTATGGCTCTCTATTGTATTAAGTTTATATGCCAAAAAAGCATTTTCAAGAGCGACTTTCACAGCATTGATTTCGTGAGTAATTGAATGGACAGTATTTTCAAATAATTTTTTATTCCAATTTCCCATTAAGTTAGTTTTCATCCATTCGATGACTACCGTTTTTTCAATACTATTTCGCTTATTAATTGCTTCATCAACAAGATCAATAATTATTGAAGCTTTGGCGTAATGTTGATTAAAAAAGGCTAGAAAATGATTGTCAATAACACTATCCCACTCCACCATATCTTCTATGTTTTTTCTGGCTCGTGGAATTCCCAAAAATTGACCTCTATGTTGCAATGCTGCATATCCATAATGTATTTCCATTCCCTCTTCAGCATCGATAACTTCCTCAGGTTCACCTGCTGCTTTCATTTGCTCCTGACGAAGCAATCTCCAGCTGTTTGCCCAAAGTCTAATGACCGAACTGCGCTGGGCTATTAATTCACTATGAAGTTGTGTTTTAACATGACAGGGTTGGTTATTATTAATCTGATTTTGCTCTTTTAGATCTACTTCAGCGTGTGTATTTTTCAATTGACGTTCATAATCGTATATTTTTTTGTAGGAATCTTCTTCAATGATTTGGAGTTCTGCGCCCCATTTTGTGGCACATAATTTAATAGCTTCTGCTATAGTCGTCAGCAATGTATTTTCGGAATGAATATCGTATTGAAGCGATGCTGACGATGAGCTGCTTCGACTTTTTACTATACTCTCTAATTGATAAGAATAAATGATAATGCGTAATTTTTCTTCTAGTTCATAATAGAAATTTTCTTTGGCGCATTGGCACTCTGCAAAACTTTTTAACAATGCTGACAGTTCCTGGTCTTTGAACATGTTAGGCGGAATGCATTCTTTGATGGCTTTTTGTATTTCATTGATCATTGTAGCATGTTTAGGATCAATGATATTGGTTCTGAAAAATGAATTGATTATTTGATAATCATAATTTGTCTTTAAAATTGTTCGCCATTTTTTTTCTAAATTTTCAAAGGCTTGGGATTCGGCCGGTCTTCCCTTTAATGAATCAGGAATACCATGAGGAACACCGAGCATGGGTTCACGAGTTTGAACATATTTCAAAAATTTTAAAACATCTTCTTTCGCAGCGGTGATTTTTGGCCCAGATTCTTTATCTGTTAACAATCTTGGGTCATTTAGCATTTTTATAATTTCAGTACTGAAGTCGATTTTTGCTATTTCTTTTTCTTGATCTACAGTCAAAGTCTGAAATTTTACGGCATCAGCATAGTGTGAAGTGTCACATTTATAAAGTTTATCTTTATATGGTTGGATAAATACGCTTTGAAAAATTTTTTCAACATCATTTCTAAATTCAATGGTGTATTTTTCTGGGGATTTAGCTAAGAAATTAATTAATTCATCTTTAATTTTCTCTAATGAAATCAAATCTATATATTTATTGTGATTCCATGGCATCAAATTAATTAGATTTTGATCAATTTTTAGAGCGTTATTGCTTAAGAAGGGTGCTCTCAATAACACACAACCGGAAATGATATCTTTATAAAAGCTATGTAAATTATTAACTGTTGAAAAATGTTTAATAATCTCTGGGAATATTTCGTCTCGAAAGGCAGCAGTAATTGTAGAGGATAAATAAGTAAAAATACCAAAGCCGTCTACTTGTTCTTCCAGAGCAGCTTTAAAGCCTTCATGCTTTTGCAAAGCAGTAATGCTATGAAAACTTCTATACCAACAACATTCTAATAATAGAGGTCGTTTATTTGGATCTTTGACTTTATCAAATGGGTTGGCACCATTTTTTATGAAAAATTCAAATGTACTTTGTTCAAAGTTATAAGAAGATTTTGTCAGATAAGTATAAAGATATTTATTTAAATCAATCTCAATTTGATTTTTCACAATAATGTCATATAAAAAATTAATCTCCTTATTCGCTTTAGTAAAATTGCACACGAGATACTGAAACCCATCAAGCAGCATTTTAGCTAAGCCATCTTTAGAAAGATGTTTAGATGATGTAATTATAGTGGTGATAAGTACTTGATCATCCAAATCAATGATTTTCATAAAAGGAGATTTGGAAAGATTTTCATTAAAAATGCTAGGATCTGCCCCGAGGCTAATATACCAATTGATACAATCAATAATTGGAGTTCGCCATATTTTAACCCTCATGCCTTTTCTTTTTTTTGCAAAAGTGGATAAAGTATGCGCAAATAAAGTACAACAATCACGACCTTTTAGTTCTGGTACTACATTAATGTCGGCTCCTAGTTTTACTAGAAAGCTTATAGTTTCTTTATTTTGATCGGTATATCTAAAAATAGACTCATCACAGTATTTAAAAGCATTTTTTGGATTTAAACCTCTTTTAACAAAATCTGTTGCCAGAGTATATTTTTTATTTTTTACTGCCTCCCAGATTACTTTAGAAGAGAATTTAGCAAGATTTACGTGGTCAAATAACTTAATAATCGTCTCGTTGTTATTCGATATCCCATAAATCAATAAATCTTGAAGATAGGTGTAGTCTTTGTATAATTCATTTGTGGATATTTTTATTACTATGCTTTTTGCATTTTTATAAGCTTTTGCATTTATTGCTATTGGTATTGAAATATTATATGCCAAGCCACAAGGATCACCTTTTTGATAATTGGGAAGCGCTAGAATTCTTTGTAAATAATCATTTAAATTATCATTGCCTGCTACTAGCTTTATAAGATGCGTAAAATCAGGATGTAAATTAAGAGATTCCAATTTTGCGAAAAGAAGGTCATCCTGAAAATCAATAGCAAGTTGAAATAGTTGTGTACCACATTCATTATAACTTTCTGTAAAATTGATGCCCGGCGCGTTTAGAATCATAAGAGCAATGTCTGGATTCGTTGCTGCTGCTTTAACACATTCAAGGGTTAATTGATCATTTTTTGAAAAATCAACAATTTTTAAAAGTTCCTGAATTAAGCCAATTTGATTATTTTGTATCGCATATTTTAGAAGTCTTAAGCCTGTGTCATTATAAGCTCGATGTACTTTTAACGCCTGGTAACTTGCTAATAATTTTCTGTTTAAATCTTCTATTTCTTCTTTTTTGACTGTCTGAGTTTCTTCTTTGGGAAGTGATTGAAAAATTCCAGAGACAAAATTTTTTAACCCAGGAAGAGTCATCAAATACTTAAATGCAGCCCTTCCCTGAGTAGTTGATGAAGCGGCATTATATTTTTGCCATTTTGGAATAACTTCGTTGGTAAACTTTTTGAAAATTTGTATTGCATTGTCAGCAATTTTTTTAATGGATTCATTTCCATCAGCATTACTTTGTAGAACATCGGCCTTTCGTTTATTTTTCAAAACGCTCGTAAGCCCATTTGAACTTACGCTAGCGGAGGATGAAGAGCTAGAAGGTAACCCCCAATCATTTAAATCGGTTGATGTAGATGATGATGAAGATGAAAAACTCATGGTTTCCTAAATAAAAAATATTAATAAATAAAAAATTATATAGACTTTAATAATAAAAGTCAATTTTTTATTATAAATATTCAATTAACGATCATGAATGCTTTAAAAATTCTTTTATTTATAAATTCTTGCCATCACTTATTTGATTTTTTAAAAAAAAAGGGATAAAATAAGGTTAAATGAGTTATTAGGATTTTGTATGAATGATTTTCCCGAGGAGAAGCATTCTGATACCAAGGAAGAGAAATTCATTCATGCTACGTCCATTTCTCCCAAGGAAAGTGTCACAGTTTTTCAAAGATTCAAGACGCTCGCCAAACAGCTTTTTAATCCAAAGGAAGAAAGCCTAAAAGTCGAGATGCAGCTTAAAGGACGCATTCAAGCTTTGCAGCAAACAGCCAGCAAAGTCGTCTCCGAATTAACCGCCATTAAAGAAGATCTTGCAAATCAAGCAGACCCTGACCTTGTTGGCACGATAGAATCGGTCGTGAACCATCACATCCGAGACATCATGCGGATCGAAAAAAAGATGGCAAGGTCCTCTAGCATTGAAGAGAAAATCGAAGCAGTGGAGCGCTGTTCTGAATGGATTGACCGAGCCAAGCCGTGGGTGCATTTGCTAGGCAGCCAGAAGGACAGGCATGTGATCATCCAGGCAGTCGTGAAGCATACTATCCATGCCTCGGAAGAAACGATTAAACGTGACCTGCAGGTCATTAAAGACTATCAGGAGCACAAGCTGGTTGAAATGTCTCAAGGCGATGAAGGGCGCAGTCATATCGAAAAAAGGCTTGAGGAGGCACTGCGAAGGCCGGTTGATGATTTGACAACTTTATTGCGAAATGAGCCTATCGAGGAAGAGGTCGGCCTGGGAGAGCTAGAGGCCTGGAAGCAAAAAGTTGATGATTTGCGTAAGCGTTACTATAACACCTCGATGAATGCCATTGATGGCATATTTCAGGACATCCATCCTTCGATCGAAACTCCTGAAGAGCACAGTCAGGTTGTGAGTAATCTAGCCCGGATGGCCATTATCGAGGAAAAGTTAGCTGATTTGCAGGCAAGCATGAAATCTCCGGTTTATGATGAAGAGGAAATAGGCCATAGTTTGGAGGAGCAGGAAAAGGAAGTGTTTATATTGTCGAAGGACATTACCCATACGCCGGAGATCACTGAAAGGCTATTTAAGGTGAATTATACGCTTACTGAAATTAGAGAGAGGCTTCAAGGTTCGGGTTAATATCAAGGTATTTTTGGATAACTAAAAAAATGAACCACAAAGGCACAAAAACACAAAGAAGGAGGCTCTTATGAGTACCAGACTTCAATATCATGGATCAATCGCTTGGTTGATTTTTTGGCTGATTGTTTTTTTCCCTATTGCTTTCGTTCTATTTCTTACAGCTTTTTCATTTGAGAATGCTGGAAAGATATACACATTCACCTATAACGGCTCGCGCTTTTGGCTTTGTTTTTGGGTGTTGGTATTCTTCCCAATTGCGTTCCTGCTGTTATTTTTAAATGGGATGCGTATCGACGTCAAAGACGATAGCGATGTTAGCAATAAGCCATTATGATTTTGGAATTCAGAATTTAATAAGAATCCAGAATTCAGAATCCAGAATTCAGAATGAAAAAAGACAAGTGCGTCCTTATTCGTAAACGTCAATATAACATGAAAACAGGCCGGGACGGCCTGAATACGCAAGGCCGGGACGGCCTGAATACCTTATTCTGAATTCTGGTTTCTATTATTATCTATTGATTTTTATCTGTGATTAACTTATAATTTTTATTTTATATAAATAAAAGATACTAAAATGACATTAATAATTAGTAGTCCATCAATCGCTTTGACCTCGGTAACAATACAGCCAACTGTTGCAACAACACAAACAAGGTCAAAAACTACTTTAGAAACAAGCAGCGGCAATATTCAAGAATATATTGAATCATTTCTTGATATCCGATCCCTAAATGCACTAAGTCAAACAAATAAGAAAGTATTTTATAATCGATGTCAAAATTACATAAATATACTTTTATTTAAGCTGGAAGATAAGACAATAAAATGGCAGCAAATAAGTTCAATTTTCGTTATAAAAATTGATAAACTTAATAAAGAAATAAAGGATAAGTGGGCTAGCGAAGAAAATGGCAGACTATCTAAAGATGTTTTGTGTTTCAGTTGTAACCACTTCCCCCATCCTATATTTTGTCTTGCAAGTTGTTTTGCTTCCTTACTTTGCTTACCATTTGCCGGATGTATTGATACAACCAAATATGTTATTCAGCGAAATAATCCCTACGCAGAAACCAGACAGGCAGCTAAACAATCTGCTGATGCCTTTAAAGATTTGATATTATTGCATTCGAGATTAAAAAGCATTCAGCCTCAAGACACTCACTTTGTACTACCCGCAGCAGAAATTAAAAAATTGATACGATTTTTTAATGAAAATTTGGCTAGGGTAAATGATGCTGAACTGGCCAAAAAAGTTAAAAAATTAGAAGTCATGACAAGAGATTAGTTTCTCTTCATGGTTCAGCACAACATATGGCCTGTATGGACGGTAAGGGCTTAACGCAGAGACGGGGAGTCGGAGAGACGCAGAGAGAACTACAGGTTAAAATTTATAAATGTAACTTATATCAGTTATCTCTGCGCCTCTCCGACTCCCCGCCTCTGCGTTAATTATTATTTATCCAATGGCATATAGCTTAAAGTTGATTCTGGCTGGGATGCCTTCGGTGCAGGATATGGTCAATCATTGATTATCCTGCACATCCTGCCTATCCTGTTATTTTTTTCTCTGTGCCTCTGTGTCTCTGTGGTTCATTTTTAATTTTTTCAAATCGAACTTGAGGCCTCCAGACAGTCAGTGGATGTACTCATCAGCGATGTTGCGTTTATCATGACCATCTAATACATGGAAGACGCGGATTTTGTTCAGCATGACCGGTGAAAGCTGGCCGATGGGGATATAAACGACTTTCTTGCCAAATCTTTGTGCGAAACTTTTGAGGAAGCTTCTAGGGGGCTTTGGCGCCACATACACAATAATATTCTGCACCGCATAATCAATTGCTGACATGAGCAACACTTCTGATTTGGAGCGGCATTCTTGATAATCCGGATCAGTCCAGACATCCATCATGCGACGTGGCGGGTAGGACATCATGAATCCGCCATATTCGCATCGGCTAATGCCAGGGCCGACAACATTATCTCCCAGCTGAGTGGCATAGAGGGCCATGTCCGATTCTTGATTGTGTTCTCCCAGCCAGGTGGTGTGCCAAGGGTATTTATCTTCCTTAACCCTGTCTTCATCGTCAGTGCGGTCCTCTTCAAAAATGACCACAATCGAACCTACATTACCGGGAGGTTTGCCCTGGGCTTTGACATAGAGCTTCTTTTCATACCAGTGGCGGATGGTTTCGCGGATATCGATGCCGCTTTCAAGACTAGTGGAAAAAGGGATTGTGCGGGCTGATTCATCGAGGAGAATTTGCTTGCCCTTCTTTTTTAGAAAGTCGCCAAAGCGTTCGATGACCACATCTTCTTTGGGATATGAGCAGATGCCAAAAATACCGGGCGGGCTGAAGCGGTATTGACTCTTAGATTTATTGTGGCGATGTTTGAAGGCCTTTCGGCTCGGCTGCTTGAGGTGAAAGCGGATGAGTTTGCTATGCTTCCACACTTGTTCGATCGTCAGGTTGGATTCCGGCAAGCCATCGATATTTCTTCTATAAGGATACTCCGTTGCCAGCAACCAAACATAGTAAGCATAGTTGTGTTCTACACAGCCTTTAGCAGCCGACAGGATTTTGAAAAGGTCGGGCATGAGCTGGCCATGAATTAGGGAATAGTTGCGAACGAACTTCATGAGATTGCGCAGATTATATCCTGAAAAGTTGTTGCCGGTTTCAGTAGAATAACTTTCTGCAGCATCTTTATAGAGGCTGTAAATGAGCCGTTGACGATCGGGTGGGAAGACCCCTTCTATTGGGGTCTTTTTCTCTTTATATTTTGATCGGGCAATTTCGAACTTAGTTGAGATCCAACCGCATTCCGCCAGGACATCGCGAGCGGACTCTTCAGTCAGTGTTGAAAGCTCGATAATATTGCGCTGAGCATGCTTTAGAATGGGAAATTGCTGCTTTTTGAAAAGATTTATAATATTTTTTGCATGGGACAAGCCGCACACAAACATGACCTTATCGTATGATAGGGAAAGTTCTTTCAAACGCTTGGCCATGTGCATTTCCCTATCATTGTCGAGCCGGCTTTTTTCAGCGTCGCGGACAACTTTTTCGTAAGCATCATAGTAGTTTTTTAGGCCGATACGTTGAATGGCATAAGGGTCGGGCACAAATTCACGTACATCGGGATAGAAATCGACGTCTAGGTCAATGCAAAAAGCCGGAACGCCATTTTCCAGAGCGCTTCTAAGGCCTTCAAAAGCCGCATCGCACGGCTCGCATAGATAGTAGATTGCATCCTGTTTTTCGTCATAAGCAGTAACGACGCTGATGTCAGGCAGGCGCGAGGCAGCGTGAAGAAGCTGAAGCTGCATCGTTTCAGCCAGCTCAACAGCAACGCAATCCGGCTTGATTTGGTCGAAAGCCAGGCAGACTTGAGCAGCCATTTCCATATTGTAGTGCAAAGTGGGAACAATATGGATGTTTTCATGCTTTAGGTAAAAAACTTCGTCGGACATGTGTTCTACATTGTATGGATAAGTGCATCATCGCCTAATGTCATAAGCACAGCTTGTCTTAGCAACCCTTCGGCATTGGATGGATTTCCATTTAGGCTTTTGATTCTTTTAGCTGCATAACGGGCAATGTTTATGCCATCGCGGATTGTATAATTTTCATTGCTGGCATGGGCTTTTTGAAGGAAGTTGACCACATAATCCATAATGTATTCATCAATGAATGGCAGATTTTCTCTTAAGATGCGCTTTTCTTCCTCTGCTTCCGGGAATTCGAGATAAATTTGCGGTTGCAAGCGGCTGTGGACATATTCCGGGATCTCAAAAGTGGAGGCATCGTCATTCATTGTGACGCAGATGCGGAATTCCGGGCTGGCAGTAATTTTTAAGCCGGCCACAATCGATTCGATATATCGTCTTGTGTCTAGCAATGGGGCCAAAGACGCCCAGGATTTTTCGCTCATGCGGTTGGCTTCGTCCAGGATGCAGACTCCCCCACGGATCATGGCTGTGACCAGAGAAGAAGCCACGTAGCGCACTCCGCCCGATGTGTCGACAACAGGAGTGATCAATAAGTCTTCAGGACGTGTGTCCATGGTGCATTGGTAGATGTATACCTGCTTCTTGAGCATCTTGGCGGCGGCATATGCCAGAGTGGTCTTGCCCACGCCTGGTTTGCCGATCAAACGTGGGTTTAGCGGAATGTCATTTTTATCGATGACCAGCCAGGCAGCCAAAAGCTGGTCCAGGACGTCTCTCTGGCCTATCCAGGAGAAATTGAATTCATCGGGAAATCCCAAGGCGATCTCAACCCCCTGGATGACAATGCGGCTTTCATGTTCGCTGGGCGGTGTAAAGTTCATTGAGCATTCTCCATTCTAAAATTTTTAACCACAGAGACACAGAGACACAGAGAAAATTTAAAAATCCGTAACCCGAGTGCGCATCTTATTACTCATAAGTCTTGCTACAGCTGAGACAAAGGCACAGATTTTGCTCCGGAGGAGCTAAATATTTGTAGCCCACAGTGTAGCGCCAAAGGCGCAAACTGTGGGTAATAATGCAATATTAACAAGCCCTGGAAGGGCGTCATATTTTATTTCGCCCTTCCAGGGCTTTCTTATTTTATTTTACCATTACCCACAGTTTGCGCCTTTGGCGCTACACTGTGGGCTACAAATATACTGCTCCTCCGGAGCAAGATTAACTACTTGCACCAAGTAAACACTTTGCACTATGCATTTTCTTAGCGCTATTTTTTCTCTGTGTCTCTGTGTCTCTGTGGTTGATTTTAAAGGTTTATTACAATTCATTGAGTTTTAGATAACTTTTTTCTTACTTCCTGCTTGCTTTGTCGGAGCCATATTCAAGGCCTGCGGCAGCGATGTTTGCCCTGGCATTGGGGAAAAGCGTTTCAATATCTTTAAGCATGTCCTCGACTTTCTTTCGCATGGAGTTCTGACCAACCGGACAGCGACACGTAATCCTAATAAAACCATGCTGTTGGGCAAAGGTACGTATATCTGATTCCGAGACATAAATCAATGGTCTGATAATTGTCACGCCAAAATCGTGCATCTTTAGTTTCGGTAAGTTGCCGGCAAACTCCCCTTTATGGAGCAAGTTCATCAGGACCGTCTGTGCCTGATCATCGCTATGATGGCCAAAGGCGATTGTTTCAGCGCCGACGCTTTTAGCGGCATCGAAAATGAGACGTCGTCTTTCTCTCGAACATCCATAGCACTCTAAGGTCTCGAGTTTCTGTTTGGATTCTTTGACGATGAAATTAACATTCAATTGATCGCAGATGGATTTCAAGTAGTCGACATTGACTCCGGCGCCACAAGAAAATTCTCCATTAACATGGATGGCGTGGATGTCAAGTTCCGGGAATCCTTTGCCTGAAATTGCCTTTAACAAGAACAGCAAAGCCAGGCTGTCTTTGCCTCCGCTCAGGGCGATAGCAAGTTTGCTGACTCCATCAAGCATGTTGTAGTCAAATAGGGCTTTGCGGACAGTGCTTTCAAGTTTCTTTCCCAGGCCTGTCCAGGGAGGCTGTGCGATGGGCAATGACATTTTATTGTTTTCTTTTAACAGTTTCATATATATAATTGATGAAAAAAGCATAAAGAATATTTAGAAGCAGGTCAAGTTAATTTATAAAAATTCGCTTGATTAATTTTACTATTCTTAAAAAATAATTTGGAGTTTTTATGACCGATAAACCAGGAAGAAATGATCCTTGCCCATGCGGATCCGGAAAGAAATTCAAACAGTGCTGCTGGTTAAAAAATCCATCAGGGAAAAAGAAAATCAAAGCCACCTTAATCAGCGCAGCCAAGCCAGTGGACCTCATGGAACGCACTTTCGGCAATGGCATTGCTAAAGCTAAAGAAGACAGCGATCGCCCTTCTGCTGCTCAAAACAATGCTAGCGAAGAGCAAAGTTCAAAATAACTATGCCCAAAAAGCGACCATATATTCTTGTTACGAATGATGATGGCATCACAGCGCCTGGCCTCAAAGCACTTTGGGGCTCATTAAAAGAGTTCGCTGATGTCATCGTGGTCGCCCCTGCTTCAGAACAATCAGCCGTCGGCCTGTCGTTAACAGTGCGTCAGCCTTTACTTATAGAACAAATCGATTGGCCTGACAGTGAGGTCTGGAGCATTAATGGCACGCCTGCCACCTGCGTCAAAATGGCCTTGAAAGTCATTTTGAAGAAGGCGCCAGACCTGGTCATCTCAGGAATCAACCGCGGAGGCAATGCAGGCCGCAATGTGCTTTATAGCGGAACGGTTGCAGGAGCCATTGAAGGCACATTTCAAGGAATACAGAGTATTGCTTTTTCTTGTTCTGATTTTATGAACACAGATTATTCGATTGCTGCGAAGCATGTCCCAGACCTGGTTCAGCATGTGATCGAGCATCCTTTGCCAAGCGGAACATTATTGAATGTGAATTTTCCGAAAAAGACATCGCAAATGAAAGGTGTGAAGTTGACTCGCCAGGGCAAAGAATACTGGGTAGAGAATCCTGATAAGCGTTTTCATCCGGCTGAACAAAGTCCTTACTACTGGCTGGGAGTCAAGTTAGCTGAATTTGAAGAAAATGACGACTGCGACGTCGTCTGGCTTAAGAAAGGTTATGCAGCGGCAGTTCCGGTCCATGTCGGAGAGCTCACTGACCACAAATTGCTAGAACAACACCAATCTATTTTTAATAAAAAGTTTATTATTAAGTAGATTTTCCTGTCCTTTTTAACTAAATATCTCTATTCTTACGATTAAATATCAAATTTGTGAAAAATTAATATAATCTTAATAATTATTTGATATAAAGTAGTCGTTTTTAAAATTTAAAATTAAAGAAGAAGAAAAGGTAAATTATGACTTCTATTACCCCATTGATTTTAACTGGCAATAATGCTTTTCATAAGCAATCCGATTATGACACTGTGACAAAAAATGAAATGCAACAACGCGGGGCATTGAAAACAGTCAATTATCGCTTTGAGACCGAAAGCAAGGTGATGCGCGTCGCAAAAATCATCTTTGCAATCATATTTTTTCCTGTCGGAATTTTTTGGGGCCTGCATGCATTGATTGGAAAGATCATCGTCCAATCTTCCTGGAGGACGACACTGCCTGTTAAGAATGAAGATGTTAAAATCAATGATTTTCGCAAAATGGCTGTTGACTCCTATAGTCAGCATAAAAACGGAAAAGATTGGAAAATTAAGCGCATCACTGTCGAAGTCAATGGAACTTCTATTGATGGCTATATCGTCGGTCAAGAAAAGACCCTCGGGAATGGCCGTTGGGTCCTTCATTCTAACGGCAATGGCGAAATGTATGAAATGGGCCTAGCATTTGAAGGTAGTTCTAAAGGCTACCATTCCATGCTTAAAAAGCTTAATGCTAACGGTCTTTTTTTCAATTATTCAGGCGTTGGCGACAGCGGCGGAGCACCTACCAGGCCTGAATTGGTGGCTGCATATCAAGGGATGTTAAGATATTTGGAAGATGATAAGAAGGGACTCGGTGCAAAAGAGATTATTGCCCATGGACATTCGTTGGGCGGCGGAGTTCAAGGCGAAGCCCTTAAGAACTATTCCTTGAGCAATAAGATAAAATATCTCTTTGTAAAGGACCGTACCTTCTATGATTTGTGCGCTGCTATTGCCGGCATGTTTAATGCCGCAGTTGCTTTTTTAGCGAAAATATTCTGTTGGAATATTAGTTCGGTCGAAACGTCAAAAGGAATGAAATCCCCTGAGGTTATTATACAAACAGCTTCATCTAAGGACTATGAAGAGATCAAAAAGGCTTCAGATGTTATTGGAGATGGAGTCATCTCCGGTGAAGGATCTCATGCCAAGAAGCTCTTATCCGACCCACAATGCCCTAAAGCGAATAAAAAATTCATTGGGGTCAGCAAGATTCCTGGCGATGATGCGCATTGCGAATCTTTAAAGTGGTCGAAATTAGCCCCTATATTTGAGAAGCAATTGAAGCTGCAGCCTGCCCAGGCGGCGTAAATAAACGCGGATTGTTGATTAAAAAAGCTTGTACATGGGCTGAAACTCACATTCTTTACAATTTAGCACAACCACATGGTTTACACATTTGCTTAGCTCCAGAGGAGCAAAATATTTATAGCCCACAGTGTAGCGCCAAAGGCGCAAACTGTGGGTAGCAAATTTAAATAAACAAAAGCCCTAGAAGGGCGTAATAAAATATGACGCCCTTCTAGGGCTTTTTTTATTATCGAATTTTTCCCCATAGTTTGCGCCTTTGGCGCTACACTATGGGCTACAAACATTTTGCTCCTCCGGAGCTAACACAAAAGTGTAAACCATGTAGGTGATCTAAAGTGTGAAAGTTAAGTTTATTAACATTCTTTGAGTATGACAGGGATTAAAAAGCGGTGGTGAAGCCACCGCTGTTTGAAAATGATTAATAATATCTTTTGACGAGGTTTGGCTGCGCTGCCTCGCGAATCATGACATTATTCAGGTGCGCGTTGTCTACAAGTGTTTCTAACAATTCATCAGAAATGTCTTTGGAACCATCGGCGTTTGCTGCGAAAGAAGCAAAATAACTTGCTACTTCTGGGATAACCCTGCAAATAACTTCAGAAGCAAACTGTTCAGTTGCAGCAGCAAGTTCTGCAGCTGATTGCGGCTTCACCCACTTAGCAATCCAAGTTTGGGCTTTTTGAATTGCAGTCGCTTCGATTTTATCAAGACAACCTGGATTGACTTTGCTGATCTCTGCTCTTTTTGCTTGGACTTCAGCGCTTTCAACCAATTTGAAGTCAGCTTGCTGGCCTGACAATGCAGTTGATGCAGCTGTATTTGCAGCTGTTGCTGTTTTCGAAACAGTAATGCCGTCAATAGGCGGTTGAACGTTTTGCACAGCAGTCGATGTAGTAGCTGTAGCTATTGTTGTTGCAGCAGTAGTTGCAGCTGCTGTTGTTGCCGCAGATGTAGTAGGTACTGAGCTTACGATCACCATTCCTGTGGCTGTTGTCACAGTTTGATAGTTTGGATTAACTTGTACTAAAACTGGCTTGTTGCCATTTCCGTGCACTTCATTTTCTGATCGGATGATTGTTGGATGTTCAGCTTTAAAATCTTGGCAAGCAAAGAAATGCGCATCAAAAACAATTGTTTGAACTGCATCGAAAGTAAGGGTTTTTAATTTCTCACCATCTAAGTAAATTTTACTTGCGATCGGTCCATCTGTCATTACACCAGACATGACTGTAGTTTTTGCAAGTGTTTTACTTACTAAGCTATTAATAAGAGCTGTTACTTCATTTGTACTTTTGTTCGTTGTAACTACCCATCTATTAAAGAATTCAGAAGCTCGCTGTAAAGCAATATTTTCTGCCCATCTCATTGGCTGTGAAAGAGTTCTATTTTCTGATTGTCCGTCAATTCTCATGATTAACCTCATTTATTTTATTTAAATTTGTTTAAGCTAAATAACTAAAACCGCCAAAATATTAAAGTTTGAGTCAATTTAGCACAAGTTAAAAAAAACAAACAGAAAAAGTGAAAAAAAATTAATAAAAAAAGTGTAAACAAATATTTTGACAATTTAAAAAAATAAGTTTATAATTAGTGTATATTTTTAAATATTTTGTTAATTAAGGATAATAAAATGAGCGGAGTTAATATAAAATTATATGGAGAAGACGCATTTTATAACAAACGGGACTACATTGAAACGACAACAGAGGAACTTACCAAGGAAAATGTCCTCGAGAATGTGCATTTTTCTTTTAGAAACGAGTCGAAAGCTTGGTTTGTTGCCAAAGTCATTATTGCCGTTATCATTCCTATTATCGGTATTGGATGGGGAATCCATGCGTTAATCGGTAATCAATTATTCCAAAACGCTAATGCCGCAAATAAATCGGATGCTCTAAACCTTAGAAAGCGACTAGCAGTTCAATTGAAATCTGATTTAAGAGGTGAACATAATTCAAATTCTTGGGCAGTCAAACGAATTACAGTAGAGGTCAATGGAAGCAAAGTAGATGCATATATTGTTGGAAAGCCGAAAAACTTACGAGATAGCCATAAATGGGTGCTGAAATCCGTAGGCAAGGATCAGATTGCTGAAAAAGCTTTTGATCCCGGTAAAGATGAGAACGGTAAAGATAAAAATATTGAGAAAGAATCAGAACTTGGCAAAATGCTGGAGTCTTTAGGAGATGCCAACGCCTTAATTTTCAATTATACCGGTAAAGCATCCAGCGAAGGTAATCGTGAAAAGAACACTATCGTCAATTCTTATAAGGCAATGCTGGCCCTGCTTGAAAAGGAGCAAGGTGAAGGCGGCCTTGGAGCAAAGCAGATTATAATGTACGGTCATTCAACCGGCGCGGTTGTGCAAGCAGAAGCTCTAGATGGCCACAAGTTGAAAAAGGGAATACAATATGTGGCAGTAAAAAGCCATGCGCCAGCTGATCTTCCTACTAATAAAGTGCAGCAATTTTTTAACTGGAATATGAGCACAGTCCGATCTTCTTTGAAGCTAAATTGTCCTGAAATTATACTTCAGACAGTAGACCCTAAAGAAGAAGAATTAAAAGCTATTAAGGAGCGATCGAGACGAGATCTCGAAAGTATTACCGATGAACAACAAATTGAACATGTGCTTGATACTGGGACTCTTATTACCGAAAAACCCGAGCATTATTTGAAATATTTGCGTGGGCTTCAGACCAACTACAGGGAAATACAAAGCGCAGATGAGATTAGAGACGATGGAATCATTTCCAAGAGTTCTACCCTGGCAAAGGTCTTGCTAGATGCGAATAAACGAGAAATCTATGCGAAAAAGAAGTTTATCGGTGTTTATGAAAGGCACACTGAAGGTGTTTTTGACTGGAAACCTATTGCAGCCCACATTAATGGCAGCTTAGTTCAAGCAGCTTAATAAACGGAATTTTTGTTTGTTCGTTTTAGGTGGGCGTCTAAGCGATTTAGCGCCTCTTCCTGACAATTTTCAATGATCTCACGCCCTTCATCGATGGTAGAGTAAATGCGGATCAGCTCAGTGCGCAGTTGATCGCTTACTATTTGATTTGCCTTCGAAGGATTTTGTTCATGATGTTTCTTTTGATAATCATGGGCGGCGATGATCACATCGACAAGATCATTGAATTTCTTTTTAATCGCAGGTTTAGCTTTTAAAAGCTCAGACCGAGTGTGGATCTCTTTCAAATCTGATATCAACGATTTATTAATCCCTTCTGCTTCTTCGCGAAAGTCATCGAGGGAGTTGCTACTGCATGAAGCCAGGAAAGAAAAAAGTAAGAGTAGGATTAGATGCATAGATGATAAAAGGAACGCGAGAGACGGGGCTCGAACCCGCAACTTCTGCCGTGACAGGGCAGTGCTCTAACCAATTGAACTACTCTCGCAGGCTTTGGGCGCAACAGGACTCGAACCTATGACCACCTGTGTGTAAGACAGGAGCTCTACCAACTGAGCTATACGCCCTTGCAATGAGCAAAAATGTACCGTATCGGTCAATTTACTGCAAGATTATTTACGAGGCTGTGAAAAAATAGAGACAATGAGTTTATCTCCGTTAAGCCTTTACAAGAGCGACTTTTTGGGGTATTATATGTGACAACTACGTATTGAGGATATCATGCAAATAAGTCTAGGTCCAGCTTCACAGAAAACAACAGCGTCGCATATTTTTGGATACTTTGGACTTATTCTTGGGGCTTTTCTTGCTGCTTTTGCCATTGAAGTATTTTTGCTGCCTAACAACATTATTGACGGCGGCATTGTGGGTATTGCGATGATCGGTGGACAGCTTTTTGGGAAGAAATATTTTCCCTATTTCTTCATTATTTTGAATATGCCCTTCCTATTTTTGGCGTACAAACATATTGGCAAAGTTTTTGTAATGCATATGTTTTTAGCTTTTCTGTTGTTTTCCGGGTCTTTGGTATTCATGCATGTCTTTTTCCCTAATTCGGGTTTTTCCGGTGATAAAATAGAAGTTGTGGTGATTGGAGGTTCCATTTTAGGAATTGGACTGGGGATGATTATCCGTTATGGAGGATGTTTGGATGGAACAGAAATTTTGGGCATTATTATTAACAAGAAGTTAGGATTTACTGTCGGCCAGGTCGTTCTTATCTGCAATATATTCGTATTCAGCTTAGCCGGCCTCGTTTTCCCCAACTGGCATACGCCGATTTTATCGCTGATCACCTATATTGTCGTTATTAAGATCATGGATGCCGTCATTGTGGGCCTTGATGAGACAAAATCTGTATTGATCATCTCTTCAAAATCCAAGGCCATAGCAGAAGCCATCATGCATGAGCTTGGACTTGGCTTGACGATCATGTATGGACGCGGCGGATTTTCCGGAGATGAGCGTGAAATTATTTATGTAATTGCAGAAAGGCTTCAACTTGCTGAATTAAAAGAGATCATCCACAGGGAAGATCCGTCGGCATTTATTGCTATCGAAAACATCCATGAAGTAGCAAGCGGCCAGCAGCAAAAACCAGGTAAGAAGAAGACCCGTATTCAGGATTTGATCGTGCGGGTCCTCGGAACTGGAAGTGGAAATCAATAATTAAAC
>Ga0207147_1064_pt1 | contig 20095 bp, 21 predicted proteins | sample Alteio_BWMinHeat_33_FD_153551 | JGI IMG/M metagenome (GOLD analysis project Ga0207147, IMG submission 153551) | Enriched cells from forest soil in Barre Woods Harvard Forest LTER site, Petersham, Massachusetts, United States -... | ecosystem: Environmental > Terrestrial > Soil > Temperate forest >... | reverse complement strand
TACAAACAAAATAATAAAAATTTTTTGAAAAACTAAAAAATGAAGAAATTATTCTTTATTGAGATGAATTTCGATCCCTTCATCCTGATCGATTTTCTTATGTTGGAGGTAAATGCGTCTAAGTCTGGATTGTTCATCAAAGAAAAGGACAAATTCCATCCATCCTTCATTGAAATAATAGGATACAAGCGTGTTTTGCTTGAAGCGCTCAGTGCGTTGAGCTCCTTCGAAGGCTTCTTCGGCTTTTTCTCTAGGCATGAATTTGGTTAAGCGGGTGGGGCGGCAATCAGGGCTGACGAGTTGTTTTACAAATTCTTCGAACGACATGAAATTCGAGACTTGAATCCCTAAAGCCTGCGCCACATCCTCTGGAAGAGAGACTGGATATCTGAATCGCAATAATAGACGATAAAATATATCAAGTGCTTTCATAGATTAACATATAACCAAATGGAATTAAGTTTACCATTATTTTAATAAAACGACAAGAATTCAGAATCCAGAATACAGAATACAGAATCCAGAATTCAGAATTCAGAATCCAGAATACGCTTCGCGCAATATTCTGAATTCTGGATTCTGAATTCTGAATTCCTAACGCCATTCCAGACTTCTTTCATTTTACTTGTTTTGTTGGCCGGTAATTTGCTACGGTGATTTCTCGGTCACATTTTTGGTTTTTTCATTATGTTGGCAATTTTTTTGGATATAGAGGCTACAGGCTTGGATTTGATGAAGCATGTGCCTATTGACATTGCTTTTCAAGTTGTCGACGTGACTACGGGAAAAATTTTAGGAAGTTATTCAAAAGTTGTAAAACCGACGAAAGAGGTATGGGATCGCCATGATCCCTGCAGTATCGCCATCAATGGATACACATGGGAAATGGTCTCGCAAGGAATCGAACCGTTGGTGATAAGAGAAGAAATTCTGCATTTATTCCATGATCTCTCGATTCAAAGGGGAAAATCGGTATTTATTTGTCAAAATCCGGCTTTTGATCGAGCTTTTTTTTCACAAATTGTCGATGTTTATACACAGGATCGACTGAATTGGCCTTATCATTGGCTGGACTTAGCGTCAATGTATTGGGCGATTTTGTCACAGAAAAATTCCATCCAGAGCATTCCATTTCCTGAAACATTAAATCTTTCAAAGAATGAGATTGCGAAAATATATGGAATTCCTCCTGAAGTTGAGCCCCATTTAGCTATGAATGGGGTCACGCACTTAATGCAGTGCTATCAAGCCGTTTTAAATGTTAAATTCCAGGAATCTACTGAACTATCGAGGGAAAAATCATGAAAAAGGCATTTGCTTTCGAAGATGTCGCATTGGTTCCTCAGTTTAATAATATTCCTTCCAGAACGGAACCTAGTCTGGAAACATGGCTGACTAAAGACCGAAAGATCCATATGCCATTGCTGGCTTCAAACATGGATTCTGTTATTGGAGAAGAACTAGCCGATATTTTAATAGAAAATGGTTCGATTCCTATTTATCATCGTTTCACGGATTTTGCGGCCCAGGTGAAATGGGTTGAGAAGTATCGTGATAAGACATTTATCTCTTGCGGGTTTCAGACGAATAAGATTGAAGAGACCCATAAATTGCTCGATTTGGGAGCTGTTGGTGTATGTGTGGATGTTGCCCATGGCCATTCTAATCGCATGTTCAGGCTGATTGAAGAGCTAAAACGGACCCATCCAGATAAAGATATCATTGCCGGGAATGTATGTACGCCCATGGCCTACCACGATTTGGTTAATGCAGGCGCTGACGCAGTAAAAGTAGGGGTGGGGCCTGGGGCGGCCTGTACGACACGTATTGTGACCGGATTTGGCGTGCCGCAGTTCAGCGCGATTTATGAATGCGCCCGCATTGCTGAGAAGCTTAGGATACCGTTGATTGCCGATGGCGGCATAAAAAGCAGCCGCGAAGTGGTTTTGGCATTAGCAGCAGGGGCAAGCAGCGTGATGATCGGCAAATTATTTGCTTTGACAGCCGAGAGCGCCGCAGTCAAAAAAGAAGGTTTGGCTAAATATCGCGGCCAGGCCAGCGAAGATTTCCAAAACGATTTTTATGGCAGCATGAAAGAAAAGACAGTTGCAGAAGGGGTGGATTTCTGGGCAGCTGTATCCGGAAGCGCTCAGCAACTTATAGACAAGCTTTTGGGCGGCGTGAGAAGCGGCATGACTTACGGAGGAGCTCGCAATATTAAGGAACTGCAGCGTAAAGCTGAGTTCGTCGAGGTTACCCATGCTTACATGGTTGAAAGCCATCCCCGAGTGAACTGATAATAAACAAATGGAATCCAGAATTCAGAATCCAGAATAAGGGTATCATTCTTCATTCTGAATTCTGAATTCTGGATTCTGAATTCTGGATTCCATTAAATTTTTATGACGAAACAATCACTTACCTTCCTAGAGTCTATTCAGTCTTGCGACAAGATATTGGCGATGCAGGATCAATTTAATCCGGCTGAATTTCCAAAAGTGTCGATTATTATTCCTACGAAGAATGATGCTCAGCTTATTTCAGGAACGATTGAAAGCATCTTAAACCAGAATTATCCATCTTATGAAATCATTATTGTAGATACATCAACTGACAGGACAGTGGAGACCGTAAAAAGTTTTCAAAACGACAATATTAAAGTTTTTTCCATTCCTAAAAGCCGCCGCTATGAAATGCTAAATTTTGGAATTTCAAAATCCACAGGGGAGTATGTCAATTTTCTTTTCCCTGGCGACTTTTATATTTTCAAAGAGACTTTAAAATATATGATGCTCTTGGCAATGCAAAATCAATTGCCAGAACTTGTCTATTGTGGAACTTTGTTACGCGATGCCAAGTCGGATGTAAAGATCCTTTACCGCAAATTCAATCAAGAGCTTTTACAAAAAGGCCAGCAGCCAACCAGCTTGCAATCTAGTTGGTTTAAACGAAATTGCGTTGTTGAGTTAGGCAAATTCAATCCAGTTTATAATCTGCGAGGCGGCTTTGACCTGATGTGCCGTTTTCTAACCAGGGATGAGTATAGGATCGCGTCATCGTCCAGAGTGTTGATCGATTACGATCTTCGAGCAGTCACAAGGAAAATGGTAGTTGTTCACTTTATGGAAACATTCCGCACTGTCTATTTGTATTTTGGTTTGATAGCTGCTTTTCGCTGGTTGATCTATCAGCATGAGATCAAGAGATTTATGAAGTTATGGATGCATAGTTTGAAAATTGCATTTTATGGGAGGTAGTTTTTATCCTCAAATACCTGCCCGTTTCCTTGCATTAAGCATTAAATTTTTACCACAGAGGACACAGAGAGCACAGAGAAGAAGAGAGAAATATAGAGAAAAATATAAAGAAAAATTCGTTCATATCACAAATTTTCTCTGGGTTTCTCCCCGTTCTCTGTGCTCTCTGTGTCCTCTGTGGTTAAAAATTAAAATTCATACAAGATAAAGGCAAAGGCAAGGGCAACGGTTTATTTACTAACATTAATATTTCTTTATAAGAACTTTTATGCTATGATAGACATAATTTAAAATTTTAAATAAAGTATTTATGACAGATTTTTGCGATTTACAACCTGAAGAACTGGCTGCAATTCTTGATGCCCATGGGGAAAAGGAATTCCACGCTAAGCAATTGATCAGTTGGGTTTATGAAAAAGGTGTTTTTGACTGGGAAAAAATGACCAACCTAAGCAAGGATTTGCGTCAAAAACTAGCCAAATTACTCAAATTGCCCGTGTTGAAACTTGAGAGGGTACAGCCCTCTGAAGACGGCGAAACCTATAAATTTCTTTGGCGCCTTCATGAAGGCAACCTTGTCGAATCCGTGCTCATTTGCTCTGGCGACAGGCGGACAGTATGCGTGTCTACTCAAGTTGGCTGCCCAGCCAGATGCGCCTTTTGCGCCTCTGGACAAAAAGGCTTTATGCGTAATCTGCGGCCTTCTGAAATTGTTGAACAAGTCCTTCATATCAATAACTGGCTGGCGGAAAAAGGCGAGAGAGTCTGCCATATTGTTTATATGGGAATGGGCGAGCCTTTAAAAAATTATGATTCTGTAGTAAAGTCTATAAAATTGCTTAGCAACGAGAAAACTTTAAATATCTCGCAGCGGCGCATTACTGTCTCGACAGTCGGAGTTGTAGAGGGGATTAGAAGACTCTCTAATGAAGGGTTAAAAGTCAGCCTGGTGCTTTCTTTGCATGCTCCAAATCAGCATATCCGCCAAAAGATTATACCGTATGCCAGAAAATATCCTTTGGAAGAAATTTTAACTGCTATGGATGAATACTCTGAAAAGACCAAGCGCGATATTACCTACGAATATACTTTAATCGCAGGGATCAATGACCATCCTGACCATGCCTTTGAGCTTGCACATTTGTTGAAAGGAAAACAATGTACTGTTAACTTGATCCCTTATAACCCGGTGGCTGGAATCAGGCTCAAGAGGCCGGAGAAAAAAGACATTAAAGCCTTTAGAAGCGTCTTGTTCGGAGCTCGCATCCCGAATACCTGCCGCTATACCAAAGGAGACGACATTGCAGCTGCTTGCGGTCAGCTCGCTCTGCAGCACCAGCCAGGAAGTGCTCCATTGCCAATGTTGGAGAAAACAGGATCGGATTGTTAGGTATGAAAAAGAAAAAAAACGCCATTTTCATTGCAGCAACGGGTCAAAATGTGGGCAAGACCACATTATGCCTGGGGATTATCGCTGCTTTGAAAAAGCGCTTTTCATCAGTAGGTTTTATCAAGCCGGTCGGTCAGCGCCATGTCAAAGTGGATGGCCATATCAACGTCGATAAAGATGCAGTGCTCTTTAAGCAGCATTTCCAACTGCCCACTCACTGGGCCGACATCAGTCCTGTGATCATCCCATCTGGTTTTACCCGCAGCTATCTTGATCAGGAGATCACTGAAGAGGCAATGCTAAAGACCATTTCTTCATCCTTTAAAACAATTTCATCGCAGCATCCCTACACTGTTGTTGAAGGCACAGGGCATGTCGGCGTCGGTTCGATCTTCAATTTAAATAATGCCAGGGTCGCTGCCGAGCTTAATTTAGGCATCATTATGATCGCTTCGGCCGGCCTTGGATCTGCCTACGACGAATTGGCATTGAACATTGCCATGTGCAAGCATTACGGAGTGGCCATCCAAGGAGTCATCTTAAATCGTGTTATGGACTCGAAAAGACAGATGATCATGGACTATTTTCCAAAAACCTTAAAGAAATGGAAAATACCATTGCTGGGTTGCGTGCCATATAGTGAAATGCTCAGCAATCCAACAATGGTCGATTTTGAAACTCTCTTCGAGACAAATCTCCTCTCAGGACATGAACACCATTACAGAAATTTTGATCACATCCGCCTAGTCGCTGGCTCTCTTGAAGCCTATGAAGCCGAGATGCAGGCGAACGAGCTGGTCATTACACCCGCAAGCCGCGACGATATTATAGCAAAAATCGTCCTCCAGCATCATATTTCTGCCAAAGAAAAGAGTAAAGGCACCGCTGGCGGCATCATCCTTACCAGCAAACAAGCTCCCAGCGATCAGACCATCAAACTCCTGAAAACTGTGGATATTCCCGTCCTTTATACACCCCTCTGCAGCTATGATGTCATGAAGATCATCACATCGTTCACTGCCAAAATCCGCACCGAAGACCATCCTAAAATCAACCGAGCCATCAAGCTCGTCGAAGAAAATATTGACTTTAGGTTTATCCTTCAATAATCCCTTGCCCTTGCCCCTGCCCTTGCCCGAAAAATCCCTTGCCCTTGCCCCTGCCCTTGCCCTTGCCCGATAAATTACTCATTACCGAATTAAAATTTTGAAATATTCTGCCTATAATCCGTAATGATTAATACTCGGGCAAGGGCAAGGGCAAGGGCAGGGGCAAGGGTTTTGCACTTTGCACTTTACGTTTAATACATAGAAATTTTATGATGGGCAAGGATGGAATCAGGAAAGGAAAGCATGGCGAGTCGGGAAAGGCCTATTTATATTGTTGGTAACTGGAAAATGTACCATACAATTCAGACTTCGCTAGAATTTCTTAATGAGCTTATTCCAAAGGTAAGGGAAGCAGTTTGCCGGATTTATCTGGCAGTTCCTTTTACTTCGATCGGACCGATGGCAAAAGACATTGAGGAAAACGACAGCAACATTGTCATTGGGGCCCAAAATATGCACAATGCTTCAGAAGGCGCATTTACAGGTGAAATTGCTGCCAAAATGTTAGTTGAAGCTGGAGCTGAGTTCGTCATTTTGGGACATTCTGAAAGAAGGAGATTATTTCATGAGGACAATGCATTCATCAATGCGAAAGTAAAACGCGCTTTGACAGATGGTCTGCAGCCAATTTTATGCATCGGCGAAACATCGCAGGAACGTGAAGATGGCATGACCAACGAAGTATTGAAAAGACAATTGACCGAATGCCTGGATGATATACCAGCCGAACAGCTGGAGAATGTGTTGCTCTCTTATGAACCGATATGGGCTATCGGTACTGATAAGCCCGCGACACCTGAAATAGCCCAGGAGAGTCATCATTTTTGCCGAGAATTTTTAGCGGAGCTCGGCGGCAAAGAGGTTGCCGATAAAATGTCGATTCTTTATGGAGGTTCGGTTAAAGTGGATAATGCCAAGGCATTATTAGACCAGCCTGATATTGATGGACTTCTGATTGGCGGAGCATCATTATCTGCAGTTACTTTTAATGAAATTATTTCCAAAGCTGCTGCTGAAAGCGGCTTGGAAGATGTTAAAGCAGATTCCGATACTGCTGTTGAACTGTGAATCAAATAATAAATCAAGGGGTAATAATATGATGACATTTTTCTATTTCCTATCGATTGGGCTTTTTCTGCTACTGTGTGCGATACTGTGCTTTGTCATCCTTATCCAAGAAAGTAAAAGTTCAGGCTTAGGCGCCTCCTTCGGAGGAGAAGCCAGCGATTCTCTCTTCGGCACATCTACAGCCGATGTTCTCAAAACCTTCACAGGCTGGCTTGCAATTGCCTTTTTTGCAGCCTGTATCTTGCTGTCCCTTTGGACCGCGTCTATGGCGCGATCGCAAAATTCTAACGGTGCTTTCCCCCAAATGGAAAGAACTGAATAGTTAGCCCTTTTTTTAATTAGAATTTGTTGATTTTGTCGGTTTCTGTTTTTTAAATAAAAAATCCGCGGAAAAAAAAGCTCAAAAGACTTGGTTTTATGTCATTATGACCAGGTTAAAGGAAAAATGAGATGACAAATGATAATAATGAAAACAAGATGTCTGTTAAATTATTCATTGGCTTTGAAGTTACTTCTGAAATGAGATCTCAATTGCACCGCAGCAAGGCGTGGCAGCAGGCAAGTGTTTTAAATCCGGCTGAAAGAGATCTGATAGAGATCAATCACCATGGACATAGTTATGTGGGAAGGTTTTTGCCTCAAGACAGGATCATTCTTTCTGATGTGAGGGCCAATGATGCAATAGCTAAAAAAGCCCTTAAGCACTACTGTCCCGACTGCGACTTGGATGAAATGACATTGCGCATTTTGCCGCAGGTATTTGTCTCATAAGGAAATTATGGCGAAGCTCATTTTAGGCTCGCAATCTCCGCGAAGAAAAGAAATCCTTGGTTTCTTTTCTTTGCCTTTTGATCAAAAATCACCCTCTTTTGATGAAGAATCCATTCCCTTTAATGATAACCCGGAAGAATTCGTTTGCATCCTTTCGAGTGGAAAGGCAAAATCCCTTTCAAGGCATTATCCAGACCATATTATATTAACAGCAGACACCATCGTGTATAAAGAAGGAAGGATTTTTGGAAAGCCTGCAACTGAAGATGAGGCCTTTCAAACTCTTTCTGAACTGGTTGGAAAATGGCATACGGTATATACAGGCATTACTGTGAAGCAAGGAAGAAAAGAGATAAGCAAGGCTGAGCCCACCCGGGTGCTTTTCAATGACCTGAACGAAGAACAGATCCTTCACTATATCAAGAGGACGAATTGGTCGGACAAAGCTGGCGGCTATGCTATTCAGCAGGGCAGCGGGCTGATAGTGAGAAGCATCGACGGCTGCTATTATAACGTCATGGGTTTGCCGATCAATACAGTCCACGAAGTTTTAAAGCATTTCGACATCGATTTGTGGAACTATATCTAGAGGAACTTTAATAAACGATTTTTGACACAGATGACACAGATGGCACAGATTTACACAGATTTTTTAAAATTTATTAACCATCTGTGCAAATCTGTGCTATCTGTGTCAAAAAAAATCATCTCTGTGTCTCTGTGTCTCTGTGGTTTATTTTTTCAAGGCTATTCCTACGACGCACCAGTTTCCAATGACGTCAACCGCATCTTGTTCTGTATGCAATCAGGAAACGCCTCTGCAGCATTAAACCAATACCGTGAATATTATAAGAAGATCGGCCGGCATGACTTCGAGGTCCTGGAAAAAATCGGACTGATCCTTTTAGACCAAGGATGCCGTTCAAGCGAGCCTGAACATCAATTATTGACCATGTACGGAGCGGGTGTTTCCTTAAATGAAAAAGCTCTCTATATCCTTGAAGAAGGGATGCGCAGCCCGCAGCCTCAGTTGCAATTAGTTGCCATGAGCTTCCTTTCCCGCTATCAGAACGACAATGCAGATGCCATTTTAAATAGGGCGTTGAGCTCGGATTCTCTCATCATCAGACTGGAAGGGGCTTATCTGCTGGCAGAACGAGGAGTGACCACAGCGCTGGGCCAGACAGAATCGTTGATGTGCAAAGTCGACAAGAGCATCTGGCCGGTTTTCCCGAAAATCTTTGCCAAAATTGGAACGACAGGGGCGATAAAGATCCTTAAAAAAATGCTGACAAATTCCGATGAGAAAGTGCGGATTGCCGCCATTTTAAGCGCCGCTGAAAATCAACGTGACGATCTTTTGCCTAACATAAGGATTTTGGCTACTCATCATAACTTGCAGCAACAGGAAGCGTGTGCAAAAGCTCTAGGAGTGCTTAAAGATGAAACATCTATAGACAAGCTTATTGTCTTATCGAACTCCAACTGCTTGTCAGTCCAGCTGGCTGCCTGCGAAGCCTTGCATCACCTTGGACGGACAGAGTTTAAAGGAGCTATAGAGGAAGCTGCCAAGGCAAAAAATTTGTTTGCCATCACCTTGCTTGCGGAAATTCCAGATAGTGAAAATTTGCTAAGCGAATTAGCAAAAGACAGCGACTTGCAGGTACGGATCAATGCGACCATTGCGTTGGCCCAAAGAAAAGATCCGCGATGCCTTATTAGTGTTAATGAAATCCTTTTGAGGAATGCCAGAGACCTAGCCTTTTCTGTCGTTAGTTCCGCAGGTTTTGCTTTGAATGCTTATCGCGCAGTCCCTTCAGCGAGGCAAAATCTGGAAGATGATTCTTCAGCAGAAGAAATGTCGCTGAGCATCAGGACCGACCTGTTGACATTGTGCCAGCAATTGCCTGAAAAAGATTTCCTTAAAGTATGTCAAAATGCTTTTGATTATCAGCAGAATGACCTCGTCCCCACATTGGTGGCATTGCTTGAAAATATGCAGACGGAAGGAGCCATAGCGCTCTTAAAAAAATACCTACAGAAAGCCGGAGCGCCATTGATACGCAATTATTGCGCTTTAGCTCTTTATCGCCTCAAAGAACCTGGTCCATATAAAGAGTACATCAACAACTGGGTGGCCAGACAGCAAAAAATGGACCTGATTCAACTTAAGCCAATCGGAGCTTGGAAAGGACCGAGCTCCCGCTATAAGATTGCTCCTCAAGATGCTTCGCGTTTGCTAATCGAAGCATTTGAAGCAATCACTGAAAGCCAGGAAGACAAAGGGGTCAATACCTTGCTGGATGCCATCCAATATGGCAACCAAAAAAACAAATACGTCTTGGCAGGCCTGCTGCTCCGCATCTCGTAATTCATTGTGAATTAAAAGACGTTGGGCTATAACTCCCCTTTAATATTTAAACGCAAAGGCGCAAAGGCGCAAAGAATATTAGGAATTCAGAATTCAGAATCCAGAATTCAGAATATGGATATCTGTATTCCTGCTTCAGTATTCTGGATTCTGAATTCTGGATTCTGGATTCCTAATAAACATCAGTTTACCCAGTATGAAATTCTTAAAGAGCAAGTTGATCTTTTCCATCTTCTTCATGGCATGGCTATGTTCTCTAGCGGCTGAAGACGAAGATAACGATATTGTCAAAAGCGTTTTCGCTGAAGGCATCTCCATCGATTTGTGCGAACCGACCTTTTCAAACGGCGTTTTTACCACGGACAAAGGCGGCGTTATTATTGCTCCGCAGCTGCGTATTCAAGCTAGAAAACTGACCTATACCAAGCGGCTGGTTGACAAAGAGCCGGTCTTTAAGCTGGAGGCCGAAGGCGATCTGATGGTCGAGTTTGGCGACTACATCTTTGTTGGCGATCGCCTGGTATACGACTTTCAGAGTAAGCAAGGAACTATAATAAATAGCCGTACAGAAGCCGAGCCATGGTTTGTCGGCGGATCAGTCATTCGCTTGCTGGCGGACGGAAGCTATTTCGTTGAACATGGTTTTATCACTACCGATGAAAATCTATGCCCCGACTGGAAGATTTCTACATTCAAAGCAAGGCTATGCCAGGAACGTTATTTAAGAGCCGAAGACGTCCGCTTTAAATACAATGGTCTTCTTTTATTCTGGCTGCCAGTTTTGCGGATGGACCTAGAGACAATCTTTGACAGCCCTTTTCACTATAATTTCAAATGGGGCGGCCGGGAAGGCCCTCGGGTCAGCATGAGCTATGAAATCGTCTCCTTTGAACGATTCAAGACATTTTTGAGGTTCGACTATCGCTTTAACCGGGGCCCCGGCGGAGGCATCGAAACATTTTACCGTTCAGCTGACCACAAAGAATTTCTGCAGACGATCAACTTTATCGCCAGGGACAATTCGATATTCATCTCGGACGAGAGGCTGAGATATAGGCTAGAGGGTGTCTACAGCCGTCTTTTATGCGATGACACAGTAAGCATCGACCTGACTTACGATAAGCTCAGCGATAAATATATGGCCACCGACTATGATGACCAAGGCATTGAGTTAGAGACTGCCGGCCGCACTCAGTTGGACATTAACAAGCAAAATCCGGATTGGATTGCCAACCTCTATGCGAGGGTACGGGTCAATTCATTTGAAACTGTAAAACAAGAGCTTCCTACATTTTTAAACAGCTGGAGGCCTTTCAGCCTTGGGCCTACAGGCGTTATTTTTGAAAATCAATATAAACTATCCTATTTGAATTTTGACTATGCTGACCATTTACCTGGCATTCACGACTTTGCTGCGGGCAGGCTGGCATTTTGGAATAATTTATATCGGCCGATACCATTTAAATATTTTACGATAACCCCTGAGGCAGGGCTTAATGCGATCTTTTATAGCAACGGCCCGCATGGCGAAGATGATAAATGGCTTGCCCAAGGGGTTTTTGGATGCGAGGCGGTGGCTCCTTTTTATCGCAACTATTTTACTCAAAAACACGTAATTGAGCCCTATCTCTCTTATTACTATTATACTGCCCCTACAATATCGCCGCATCAGCATTACATCTTTGACATCGACGATGGCTGGGTAAGGCTTAATATGCTGACTTTTGGGGCCAGCAACAGCCTTTACAAGAAGGATAGTGACGGCAATATAAGCCGCTACTTATTTGTCGACGTTTATGCCAATGCCTTTTTCAATGTGCACACCTTTCCAGCCACAGTCCCGAAAGTGTATGTAGACACTGTCTGGCGGCCTAATGAGTTTTTGAAATATACTGTCGATAGCGCCTGGGACTTTGAGGAAAATCAGTTGGATCATGTCAACGTTCGTTCTGAATGGACGGTCAATGCCGATTTAGCCCTCGCTGCCGAATACCGCCATCGTAGCTCATTTTGCTGGCGCAAGGCTGACCCATGGAATTTTATGCTGGATGCCTTTCATAGTTTAGAAACACTCAGGCATTCAACGGTTTCTGATAGACGGTCGACTTTCCTCATGAACATGTTCTATCGCTTTTTGCCTAACTGGGCCCTTGAGGTCGAATCCCGCCACGGATGGGACCGGCACCACGAAAAAAGCTATACAGAATTTGAGATCGATTTGCTCACTACTGTCTATTCTGCCGGCCAGGTGAAGCTGTCTTATCAGCACATTGAAGGCGATGACCGTATTGCCATCTACTTTTCGTTAGGCCTCAAGCGCCCCGATTCCTGCGATGAGTGTATTGTTCCTTTCCTTGAGTTTTAATTTCTTTTGAATCCAGAATTCAGAATTCAGAATCCAGAATATGGAATTCAGAAAGCAGAATATTAAATAAACGAAATTGAGTTTTAATTTAATTATTCTGAATTCAATATTCTGGATTCTGGATTCTGAATTCTGGATTCCTCTAGTTTTGCGGCTTTGCCATTAATATTGCTAATAGTGTATGCTCGCTATCCAAAGAGGATATTCGCATGCGCATACTTATCATAGGCACCGGCTATGTTGGACTCGTCACCGGCACATGCCTGGCTGAAATGGGCCACCACGTCACCTGCCTCGATATCAACCAAGCAAAAATCGATGGCTTGAACAACGGCATTATCCCCATTTACGAGCCTGGCCTCGAAGAAATGGTCAAGCGCAATGTCAAAGCCCACCGTCTCCACTTTACTACCGATTATGCTGAAAGCATCGCTCAGTCGCTAGTTTGCTTCATTGCTGTTGATACTCCGGTAACTCCAGAAGGAAATGCCGACTTGCAGTATGTCGAGCGAGTCGCTATCTCCATCGCCGAACACATGACCGAATACCGCATCATCGTCAATAAGTCGACTGTGCCTGTCGGCACTGCTAAATTTGTTGGAGATACTATTCAAGAAGTTTTGGACAGACGCTCAGTGTCCATCGACTTCGATGTCGTTGCCAATCCCGAGTTTTTAAAGGAAGGTAACGCTGTCAACGACTGCATGAAGCCCGATCGAGTCATTCTGGGCACCGATAGTCCGAAAGCTTTGGCTGTCATGCAAGAGATTTATGCCCCTTTTATGCTCAGCCACGATCGGTTGATCGTTATGGACATCCCATCCGCTGAGCTGACAAAATATGCCGCTAATGCCATGCTGGCCACGCGCATTTCATTCATGAACGAACTTGCTGGATTATGCGAATTAACAGGAGCCGACATCAACAAGATCCGCAAAGGTATTGGATCAGACAAACGCATTGGCTATAGCTTTCTCTACGCCGGCCCAGGATTCGGAGGTTCCTGCCTGCCAAAAGATATCCGCGCCTTGCAAAGCCAAGGCAAAGCCCTTGGGTATGAAATGCCCATCGTCGCTGCTGCTGAACACATCAACAACCGCCAAAAGAAGGTTGTGGGCGAAAAAATGATCGACTACTTCTCTTTGCGCGGCGGCCTGGCGGGCAAGACTATAGGTATCTTAGGCTTGGCCTTCAAACCGGATACTGATGATATGCGCGAAGCCGCATCCCTGATCCTGATCAGCCAGCTTTTGCATTCCGGAGCCACAGTGAAATTATTTGATCCGGTGGCCATGGATAATGCCAAGAAGCTTTTGCCGGACAGCCCTTCAATCATTTGGTGCACTGATGAGCTAGAGACCGCCGCGGATGCAGATGCCCTTGCACTGATGACCGAATGGAAACAGTTCCGCTTCCTGGATTTTGATGCCATTATCGCGAAAATGAAAGGCAGGGCTTTTTTTGATGGCCGTAATCAATACAATCCTCAAGATATGGTAAAGAAAGGTTTTGATTACTTTTGCATTGGACAGGCAGCGTTTCTTATCAATGAACAAGTAATTTTTTAACGCAAAGGCGCAAAGTACAGAATTCAGAATTCGGAATACAGAATGTAGGAATTTAAAGTTTATTCCCTATTCTGGATTCTGAATTCTGGATTCTGAATTCCAAGTATAAAAATATGACAATAACTACGAAAATCGACATCAATAGTTATATTAAAGAATGCGCAGCTGCTATTGAACATGCGCTTGACAGGCTTGTTCCTGCGCAGGAATGTGCGCAAAAGAATCTTTTTACAGCCGCAAGATATTCCCTGCTTGGCGGAGGAAAGCGCATTAGGCCGATCTTAGCCATAGCTACTGCTGAAGCTCTGGGCGCAAGCCGGGAATCCGCCCTGCAGCCTGCTTGTGCCCTTGAAATGATCCATACTTATTCACTGATCCATGACGACCTCCCATGCATGGATGACGACGATATTCGCCGCGGCAAGCCCTCTCTTCATAGAGCTTTTCCCGAAGGCCTTGCTGTTTTGGCGGGCGATTATCTGCTCACATATGCTTTTGAAGTTATTTGCAATGCCAAACATCTCTCAACAGAACAGCGCTTAACCCTTGTCAAAATTTTGTCAGATCAATCTGGCGGCCACGGAATGATTGCCGGGCAGGTCATGGATATCGAAGCGGAAGGCAAATCAATCGATCTGGCGCAACTAAAAGAGACCCATCGCTGCAAAACGGGCGCCTTGCTGTTGGCCTCTATTGAATTTGGAGCTACCATTGCCAACGCTTCGACGGCTCAATTACAGGTTTTAAGGAAATTCGGCGAGGACATCGGTCTGGCCTACCAAATCATCGACGACGTCCTTGATGTGACCGCCAGCAAGCAAAAACATGGCAAAGACATTGGATCGGATATTTTAAATAATAAGGCTACCTATGTCACACTACTAGGTCTTGAAAAATCTAAGGCTCTGGCACAAAAGCTTTTTAATGAAGCAAGCCAAAGTCTAAACTCGCTAAATGTTGATACTGCTTTACTTTTAAAATTAGCAGAACTTATCGTGAATCGCACTTCTTAAACCTTTCAAATGTAAATGGTCTTATATGTCATCTCAACATCACATACCAAAATGTACTGTCAAACACATTCCGCTTAAACGCATTTTCGATATCATCTTCAGCTTCGCTGCCTTGATTTTAGGCCTGCCGCTGTTTTTACTTGCCGCATTGTGCATCAGGTTCTCATCCAAAGGCCCAATATTTTATTCCCATGAAAGAATCGGTCGAGGCGGCAGATCATTCCGCTGTTATAAGTTCAGAACGATGTATGAAAATGCCGACGATCGTCTAAAGGAACTCTTGGCTTCAGACAAACTTCTAAAAAAAGAATGGGATGAATCAAGAAAATTAAAAAATGACCCCAGAATACTGCCTATTGGCCGCTTCCTGCGCAAGACTTCCTTGGACGAATTGCCGCAATTTTGGAACGTCGTCAAAGGCGACTTAAGCATCGTCGGGCCGCGGCCATTGGTCGCCTGCGAAGTTGTTGGCTACCTAGGTGAAAAGGCTTCCAAGATATTGTCAATAAGGCCAGGACTGACATGCATCTGGCAAGTATCCGGACGCAATGACCTAAGCTACCATACCCGCATCCAGCTCGATGAGGAATATGTCGATAACCTGTCATTCCTGTTGGACCTAAAGCTCATCTTGCGTACCATTCCAAGCATGGTCTCGTCCAAAGGGGCTTATTAAAACAGAATCCAGAATTCAGAATACAGAATTCAGAATGTAGGAAATCACTAATTTTTTTATATTCCCTATTCTGGATTCTGAATTCTGGATTCTGAATTCCAATTTTTAAATAATGATCTTCAAAAATGAACTTAGAAAACAAAAACCTTACCATCATCTTCCTAGCAACGATCCTCGCAGCATTGAGCTTGCCAGTCGTTCTGCCAGGGTGGCGCTTGATGGTGTTCGCCCCTTTTTTGGTGGTCATATTTTATAAAAAAAGCTTTCTGGTTTGCTTATGGTGGTCCCTGGCCTGCGGATTATTTGTCGACCTCTTAACATCCAATGATCAATTTGGCCTGCATGCTGTCAACTATTGTTTGACATCGGCCATTTTGTTCACTCAAAGAAGAAACTTCTTTGCTGATAGCCTCACCACCTTGCCTCTCATGACTTTTTTCTTTGCCTGCCTTTCAACGATTGTGCAATGCCTCCTTATCTATACTTTTGAAAGAGATAATATTTTTTCTTGGGAGTTCTTCCTCACAGATATGGTGTACATGCCAGCTTGCGATGCCTTATACGCCTTTATTTTCTATATTTTGCCCTTCCTGTTTTTTGGCAAACAGCCTCGCCGAGGTAAGGATTACTTCTTAGACAAGCCTTAATGTATTATCAAATCTTTCTTTTTCAGAAATTATTATATTTTATTGACTCATATCGCAATCAGTGAGTATAAGTGTTTGAAACCACATTCCAGACGAATGTATAAATTAAATTTTTACATGACAAAAACTTAAACAATTGGAGATAGATATGGCTGCTGTATCTGCCGCAACCTCTGCAAGTGTTAATACTACCCAGGCAACTGCCAATACTGATAAAAAAGGACAAACCTCAACAGGTAAAACAGTTCAAAACATTACAAATCAAAAAACAATCGGACAAAAAATCCTTGCTGTTGCCTGCCTCGTAGCATGCATTGCAGTGACATTGCTTGGTTTGGCCGGTCTGGTTGGAATGGGACTAAATGCTGCTAACTTTTCCTTTTTCCCTGCAAATGTAATGGGCTTTGTCGCTTCCTATATCACGCCTATAGGCGGCTGGGTGGCAGCTGGAGTCATCACAGTTGTCGGCTTAGGTTCCTTGGCCTGGAGAATCACAAAACCTGACAACTCTAAAGCCGGTCCTGCTGCAGCTGCTCAGAGCAAACCAAAACCGCTAAGCAAAGAAGAATTAGCTGCCGCTAAAGCTAAAGAAGAGCTAAAAGTCGCTGAAGATAAATTGAAAGATTTAAAAACAAAACATAAAGCTGCTAGCGATGATATCAATAAGTATACAACAGAACTAAAAGACCTCGATACGAATATTAAAAAATCTCACGAAGAATGTTCGAAAATTGACAAATCTTTGAACGCAGCAAATTCTGAACTTAATAAGGAAAAAAGAGCTGCAAAAAAAGCTGGAGCCCAAGATACTCCTGCAATGAAACCGATTGAAGATAAAATTGCCGGCTTTAAGAAAGATAAAGAGAAATTTGAAAAGCGTATTGATCATGATGATGAAACACAGGAATCAACCAAAAAATCATTGGATGAAGCTATACTTCTTGAAGCTAAGCTCAAAACTGATATCGCTACAGCTGATAGCGATGTTCAAAAAGCCAAGAAAAAAGCCGATGATGCCAACGATATCCTTGTTTTAAGCAAACAAAGCAAATAATCTTCCTTTTGGGCCGGCCTTCTTGCCGGCCCATTTATTTCATAATCACATCTATTATTTACTAATTCTTTCTCTCGAATATTTAAAAAAAATACCAAAAATATTAAAAAATATTTGAATTAAAATATTAATTATGATAAAATCTTATTTTTAATAATGTTAGTTAATGTTTTTTAATAAAAAGGGGTAATATGAGTAATTCAAGTTTAAATATAATAAATAAAATCGATTGCAGCCAAGATCCTACTCAAACAAATGGAGCAGAAAAGGTAGGCGATTTCCTGTTAAGTCCAGCCAGAATTTTCTTCGGCAGAACTTATACTTTGGAAAACAATACAGTTCAACCTAAACGTTATCTAGAAAGAAGCGATAAGGTGTTGGCCAGCAACGAAGAATGGGGTTCATTCGGCAACGTTTCTGCGCGAATTGTTGCTATCATCCTTTTGCCACTTTCACTAATAGCCGTTGCTTTCGGATCACTCATTAAAGGGATTGATTTGGCCGTTAATGAGAAGTTGAAAGAAAAATATAAAATGCCAACTGTCATCAACGCCAGGGATTCTGACAATATGACGAATGGTAAACTGCCGCCTAATCCATTTACAATGAATTGCGTGAATTCCCAAGAAAAGAGCCGATGGGGCGCACTCTATGATGCTGAACCGATCCCGACAAGAAATATGACAGCACCTGTTTTGAAAATGAAACAGATGCTAACAAAGGACAACCATTATACTTTAGTTGAAGAGAACTTAAATTACTTGCACTACACATATAAAGTTGAAATTCCATCAGGCGCCTTGAAAGGAACATACATTGATGATGTAGACCTGTATTATAACCAAGAAAAACAACAATTCGACATTAGATCTGCTTCTCGCACAGGTTTCCGTGATGCAATTCATACCGATAGAACAATTCCAGGTGCAAATAAGAAGAGAATTGAGAACATCCGTGCTCAATTCGCTAAACTGTAATAAGAGTGCTCGAGTGCGCGCCTTTGGCTAGTGCATAGTGCAAAGTGCTTAGTTCTTAGTGCTTAGTGCCTAGCTCTTAGTACCTAGTTCTTAGTGCCGAATACCTGAGCCGCGAAAGCGGCAAAAGCATGTTGCCACAGGCGCAAGCCTGTGGAGCATTGCAACCTAAACAAGAAGCCGCGCTAGCGCGGCTTTTTTATTTGCAAATGTCCCTATGGGATGATCTTAATCTTAATCTTAATCTTGATCTTAATCTTAATCTTGATCTTAATCTTAATCTTGATCTTGATCTTAATCTTAATCTTGATCTTGATCTTAATCTTGTAATCTTGAACCGATCTCAATCGAGGCTGTGATAGAGATTAAGATCAAGATTAAGATCAAGATTAAGATTAGGTATTCGGCACTAAGAACTAAGTACTAAGAACTAGTCACTATGCACTAAATAATAACAATTGCATTGATATAAAATAAATGATACTCTGGTTGAAATTAACTTTAAACTAATAGCGAGTTTATTTTATGGCAGTATCATTAGTTCCTCAAACATCAAGTGTTTCTTTAATTGAAAAAACACCATCAATTGATAAAACATTAAGTTCAATTGACAAAGGTGCTATTTCATTTGATCCAATAGGATTTAACGGAAGTGGTGCAAAGGTTAAAAAACGGTTTGCAGATATAGTCAGAGCTGCCCATGCCAATATTGAATCTCATACTAAAAAGGGTGCTTCTTCGTTATCTTCAGTTGTTACTCAAATTACAGATTTATCTAAAAGCAAAGCAAACTTGGCAGGGAAAACATTGACTAACAAATTGAATGCACTCTACGGCAGTTTTGTTGGAATTGGCATTCTGCTCGCTAACGATCTAAGCATCATCAATAAAATAAAATGCGAACAAGACACTTCTCATACGAATACAGCTGAAAAAGTGGCTGATTTTTTACTCACTCCAGCCCGAGTTTTCTTTGGCAGGACCTATCAATTGGAAAAAAAGCCTGACGAGTTAAAACGCTTTAATATAGTCAGCCATATAGTGTTGACAAGCCCTGAAGAGCCAGCTTCTTTCGTTAATGTCATGATCAAGATCGCATCGATTGTTTTGCTGCCATTGTCTCTTTTAGCGGTGGCATTTGGCGCTCTGATCAAGGTGATCGATCTTGCAGTGCATGAGAAATTGAAAGATAAATATAAATTAACAACCATCGTCAATTCTAGGAATCTTGCTGACATGACGAGCGGAAAGTTGCCGCGCAATCCATTGACGATGAATTGCGTCAACTCGCAACAAAAAAGCTGCTGGGGCAAGCTTTATGACGCTGAGCCCATTTCAGCAAAAAAAATTAGCGAGCCAGTGAAGAAAATGAAAGAAATGCTTTTAAAAGATAAGCAGTATAGGTTGGTGGAAGCAACATCGAATTATCTGCATTTCACTCACAGAGTGGAAATAACTTCGGGTTTATTGAAGGGAGTCTATATTGATGATGTAGACTTATCTTACGACGCACAGAAAGAGCATTTTGACATTCGCTCAGCTTCGCGTACCGGCTTTAGAGATTCGCTCGACATTGACATTAGAAAGCCAGGTGCTAACAAGAAGAGAATCGAGTCAATTCGTTCTGAGTTTGCCAAAGTTCAATAGTCCAGACAATAAGGACATTTTCCCGTGGGGCCGGCACCTTGCCGGCCATTTTTTAAGGGACCACAATTTTTCTTCGCAAATGTGTCATGAAAATGTCTTGAAAATTAAAAAAGAGATTATATCGTGTCCGCCGGCATTCTGCCGGCTTTTAAACTAATTTGGTTTTATAATATTGTTTTTTTAAT
>Ga0207147_1063_pt1 | contig 20297 bp, 15 predicted proteins | sample Alteio_BWMinHeat_33_FD_153551 | JGI IMG/M metagenome (GOLD analysis project Ga0207147, IMG submission 153551) | Enriched cells from forest soil in Barre Woods Harvard Forest LTER site, Petersham, Massachusetts, United States -... | ecosystem: Environmental > Terrestrial > Soil > Temperate forest >... | reverse complement strand
ACAGCATTTCTTGAATTGTAGATTTTTCAATCTTAAAGTGCTGATCTGCTTTTTCCCATTTGTTTTTAAAGGTCATGATATAGCCTGCTATTGTATTGTAAATATACCAGATTGATCTTTTTCAATGGTTGCATGAATTCACTAAACCGAATTAAAAAATAAATTTTTACTCTTGTTATTCAAAAAATATTTGATACTATTAAATTAATAACAGGAGAAACACATGGATCGACAAATTTCAGAATACATTAAAAACTGGGGTGGGGCGGCCTCTATCTCTTTATTAGACCCTAGATGCGTCATATTCACAGAGCCTAATATCCAGGGTGCGATTGGATATAATATTGTGGAAAACAATGCTGTCGTATTTGGCGACCCTGTCTGCCCTGCAGAGGAAAAATGCTCCCTTGCTCTGGCCTTTAATGATTTTGCTAAAAAAACAGGCAAAGACATTATCTATATTGCCGCCTCGGAAGAATTTTCTAGTTGGGCAATGAAAAGCGTTTGTAAAAGCTTATTGATTTAGAAGGATAGCGCCGACTAAATTATTATTGCATTCAGCATAAAAACATCTTTTACCGCAATGATCTTCAAAAAAGTAAATCATGCGTCTCGAGCCGGCGTAATTATTAAAGAATTTGTGAAACAAGACACTAACTTGAAAGAGCGCATCCTTGAGGTAGAAGATAAGTGGTTAAAGGGGCGAAAAGGCCCTCAGATGTTTATGTCGCATATTGACTTTTTTGAAGATCATTGCGGTAAAAGATGTTTTTATGCTGAATGCAATAATAATTTAGTCGGCGCTATCCTTCTAAATAGATTGGAAGCCCATGACGGGTGGTTATTGTATTTATTGATGACAACCTCAGATGCTCCTGGTGGCACTTCAGAGTATCTTATTCTTTCTGTTTTAGATAAGCTTGCTGCAGAGGGGTGTCATTATTTTTCGTTTGGAGTTACAGCGATAGAAAACATAGGGGAAATCGTGGGCTTGGGCACTATTTCTTCATGGATAGCCAGAACGACGTTCGTACTTGCAAAGAAATTATTCCCCTTAGATAACCGAAGAAAGTTTTGGAAGAAATTCGAACCCAGAAATAAAAAGTCATTTACACTCTTTAGCAGTGCTTCAATTAGATTTAAAGAAATCCATGCTATCATGAAAACAGTCAACGCTAGTTTGACAAACTAAAAACATCTTCAAAAAGGTTGAAATGAAAACAATATTTTTTCTTTTGATGTTTGGTGTGGTTTTGATGCCACTTGCCGGAGCTTATGCCGCTTTAATACCAATCAAAAAAGCGTGTGCCGATTGTGAAGCTGCCGGCATTAAGCCTGTTGGTACTCCAGTACAATCACCTTTGAAGAAGGAGACTTCTTTAATTGGGATGGCCTATTTGAACTATATTTATCAAAACGACATAAAAAACGAACATTTTTGCCAGGCAATGCTGCTGATGAATGCCCAGGTCCCACCCGACACAGAAAATCCTTACGTTCATTTGTTTGATGCAGGAATGGGTGAAAAGACACTTAAAATTTTGGAGGATATTCAATTGGCATTCGACTATTCTATCGGCCGCTCAAATCCACCGACACCAAAAATTGAAGCGTCAATCAAAAATATCAAGGCAGCTTTAGGCAAATAAAGAAAAATCCATTGGAGGAAGCATGACGACTTCCTCATCTTTTGCAAGAGGCAGCGTCGGGTCGATTGTTGTTTCTATCTCTTTATTTGGCCTCGCATTGATTCGAGGATTAGGATTAGGAATGAGTTGCAAACGCCGCAGAGCTAATGGATGGCCCTCTGAGGCGGCCTTTTCCAAATATTCATATTCCTCTAATTTGTATTTTAAATCTTCATTGTCTCCGGCTAATAAACTTCTGTAAAGCAGGGATAGGCAATATTGATTTTCTGCTTCAAGAACATCATGATCATCATCTTCAGGATCAGTGTCAGCTTTGCTTTTCATGACCCAAAAAAATTCATTTAAGATTTTGGAAGCTTCATCATTGCCTTGATCCATTGCTTTGAAAAAATAATTCATGGCTTTTTGAGGATTTGTATTTTGATAAATTCTACCTAAAATACATAAGCAATCATCGTTTCCATATTCCACTGCCTTCCGATAAAAGCGTATACGTTCCGGAAAAGATACATTTTGTAGATTCTCTAATTTCATCATGAGCACTTTTTCAGTTTTCTCGACGGCCAATAATTGTTTTAAGTAATGGCGCGCTTTGGGGTGTCCCAATGCCTTCGCTTGCTTCAATAAACGGCGTGCTTTAGGAAGATTTACTTTAAATCTATCGCCCTGATAAAGAGCTTTACCTTCCGAAAACATCTTATCTCTAGTCTCATTGATGATCTCATCATTGCCATATTGGGCGGCCTTTCGATAAAACTCTAGCTGTATAGAGACAGTAAGTTTTTCGAGGTCTTCTTTTTTGATTTTAAGTTCCTTTTCAGCTTTTTCATTTGCGTCATGATGCTTTAAATAACGCGTTGCTCCTGTATGTCCCAAGTCTGCTGCTTGTTGTATAAGTTTGCGTCCTCTCTCTTTGTCAACTTTCATTCCTAATCCCTCGAAATGAGCCTTGCCATCCCTAAACAGGAAATCATTTTGAATCAAAGCCGTGTTTAATTTAAAAGCAGTTGTTGTTGATGGAGCATCACAAGCAAAGGCTGGGAAATCTGTTTGATAATTTGAGGTTACTAAAAAGGGTGTAGCTTGTGAAGCAACGATAGGTGCATTAGAAGCTTCTGGAGTTTCCGGTATTGAAGGCAACTCTTTTGGTGAGACATAAAGAGAGGATGCAAGAATTGGAATAGGCCCTTGACGATAGTTGGTTGCTAGCGAGTGATCTGAAGAGAATTGTCCAACATAGCTCATAACATCTCGATTGTTAAAAAAATTAAACGGTCATATTTAAAATGACATAAATTATAACATGCAATCGAATTAAATAAAAGATTAATTATCTGATTATAGGTAAACGTCAAATTTGGCACATCTTGTCAAAAAAGAAGCCCGAAGGGCTTCAAGTGCAACAGCCCAGGGCATCGCCCTGGGAAATGTATTTGAATAAATCAAAGCAGCCTGTAAGGCTGCCAGAATATTGATCTTGCAGCCTTACAGGCTGCTATGATTTTTTTAATCCCCTCCCAGGGCGTTGCGCTGGGCTGTTGCAGTTAAAGTCCTTCGGACTTTTGAATATGATAACATTTGCCGCTTACGATTACAGCAAATCTTGCACGTCAATCTGGGGCCCAGAGGTTTTTTTTGGCTTCTTCGGGCACTTAGTCTTATCATCAACTGTTACGCTTATAGCATCACTTATCAGACCAAAAAGATTCTTCGTCTTAACGGAATACACATCTGTTTTCTTTTTCCGATCATGATCCAGAAACTCTAATTTGCTTGTTGAAGAAACAAATGCAATTTCCTTTCCATTGCGAAAGATTTGATATCCTATCACACAGGAGCTAGGGCTTGGTGTCCATGTGATGACATGGACAAGGTCAGTCCGGTCCAGGAATTTATTTTTTATAGAACAGCCAGTAATACTAGCAGGTGGTAACACAGTAGGCACGAGTGTGAAATTTACAATTGTTGTTATATTTGCAGTGACGGTCGCTGACGAGCTGCTAGTGACAAAATTCTTCTTAGCAGCAGTTACAGTATAAGTGCCGGGTGCTAGATCATCTATTTCATAATTTCCATTAGGATCCGTTAAACCAAAACCAACAATTGCAGGACCATTGGTTACAATGATTAAAGCTCCAGGAATCGGGGTGCCTCTACATTTACTCGTAACTGGACCGGCAATTGACCCCGGATGTTGGTTAAGTGCAAAATTTGCGATCGTAGCCTGCCCTGCAACCATTGTTTTTGCCGAAAATGCTGCTCTGTAGCCGTGTGCTATGGCTACGACAATATAGTTACCGGGCGCTAAATCAGGAATCGTGTAATTGCCATTTGCATCAGTTAAAGCAAAATCAATTAATGTAGCGTCCTGAAAAACGGCTACAGTAGCATCAGGAATCGGATTTGTAGTGATAGCATCCGTTACTTTTCCGGAAATAGTTCCCGGATTTGAACCTAAAGAGAAATTCACAACAGTTGTTTGATTAGAGCTTACAGTAGCTGTTTTTGCCTGTATTCGAAAGCCTGAGGCAATGGCAACAACAGTATAAGTATCCGGCAGCAAGTTAGGAATATTATAATTGCCGCTTGGGTCTGTTAATGCAGTTGCATATAGCACCAATCCATTATACACTTGAATCGTTGCACCGGCTATAGGAGTGTTTGATGCTGAATTTGTAACAGTACCGGCAATTTTTCCAGTGAGCGGCGTCAACGCAAAATTGATAATTGTTGTATTATTAGCAGTTACAATAGCTCCGACTGCAGAAATATCAAAATTGGCCGCATTTGCCACAACAGCATAACTTCCCGGAGCAAGTCCGGGTATTGCGTAGTTGCCATTTGGATCTGTTATAGCTGTTCCCATAAGTGTCAAATTATTAAAGACTGAAATCTCGGTTCCCGGAATAGGGCTTCCATTAGCGCTACTTGTTACAGTCCCTGCAATTGTCCCTGGATTGATCTGCAGGGCAAAATTGACGGTTGTCGTTGTATTTGCAAAAACAATTGCTCCTTGTGAGGCATTTCTATAAGTACTGCCGGCATTAGCAATGACGGTGTATTGGCCTGGAATTAAATCAGGTATCGTATAGTTGCCATTGGTGTCTGTAACTCCAATTCCGACTAAAATCCGCCTGTCGAAGACTTGTATGTTAACACCGCTAATAGGGTTTGTGGTTGTAGCATCTGTCACTGTGCCGGAAATAGTTCCGGGATTCTTCTCAAGGGCAAAATTTACAATTGTTGTTGCATTGGCTGTAACGATCGCGCCTAAAGCCTGTGTTTGATAGGTAGGCTTGGAAGCCGTTACAACGAAACTGCCAGGAGCAAGATTTTGAACCTGATAATTGCCGTTCGGATCAGTTAATGTGGAAGCAATCAATGTTTGACCGCTATATACATCGATCTCTGCGCCTGCGATAAGGCTTGTGGTCACTGCATCTCTAACGGTACCAATGATATTTCCAGGGGTCACTGTTAATGCAAAATTAACTGTTGTCGTATTATTTGCAGTTACGTTAGCTCCAACAGCAGAGATGTTAAAGTTCGTGGCGTTAGCAACAACAGTATAATTTCCGGGAGCAAGACCTACAATTGAATAATTTCCGCTTGGATCTGTTAATGTTGAAGCCACTAAAGTCGAATTGCTAAGGACGGAAATTTTTGTTCCGGGAATCGGGTTACCATTGGCACTATTCGTCACAGTCCCTGCTATATTCCCGGGAGTTGGCTCCAATGTAAAATCGGCGGTCGTTGTCACATTTGAGACTACAGTTGCACCCTGGACAGCTGATTGATAGTTCTTAGCTTCGGCATTGACAAAATATTGACCCGGAGCCAGGTTGGAAACTGTATAGTTGCCATTGACATCAGTCAGAGCTGATCCCATATATGTCCGCCCTCTGAAAACGAGTATAGTGGCTCCCGCAATGGGATTAGTGGTCACAGCATCGGTGACTGTACCCGCGATTGCACCTGGATTGGTTATGAGAGCAAAATTGACAGTTGTAGTTGAATTGGAGGCCACTGTAGCCCCGATCACCTGCGTCTGATAGCCTGCTTTGGTTGCATTTACTGCGTAACTGCCTGGAGCGAGGTCCGTGACTAGGTAATCGCCGTTTGGATCTGTTAATGTGTCTGCAATTAAAGTCGGTCCATCGAAAATTTGGATAGAAACCCCGGCAATGGGGTTGGTTGTAACGGCATCGGTCACGTTGCCTGCGATCGATCCTGGGCTTGGATCAAGAGCAAAATTAACTGTTGTTGTTGCATTTGACAAGACTATGGCTCCCAGGACTTTGTCTTGGTGGTTGTCCGCACTTGCAACGACGGAGTAACTGCCTGGAGCTATGTCCGAAACTGAATAGCTGCCGTCCGGATCTGTCAAGACGGATACGACGAGTGTTGGGCCTTGAAAGACCTGGATCGAAGCGGCTGAAATCGGATTGCCGGAAGATGCATCTGTGACAACGCCTGCAATTGTGCCCCCTGCAGGATCCAATGCAAGGCTAACAGTTGTCGTTACATTACTTGAGACACTGGCCCCCACGGATTTTGTCTGGAAATCTGTTGCACTGACAACAACGGTATAAAACGCTGGTGGCAAACTGGGAATCGAATAATTGCCATTGACATCGGTATCGGAAAAACCCACCAGGACACTGCCATCATAGACGTTGACGAGTGCGTCTACTATCGGATTAGTTGTCACAGAGTCGGATATGTGACCAGAAATAGATCCGGGATTTGAGGCTAGCGCAAAATCAACAACGGTGACGTTGCTTGCCTGCACGCTAGCTCCCTGTGATTGAGTCTGAAAGCCGATAGCTGAAGCGTTTACAGTATAAATACCCGGAGCCAGATTAGGCGCTGAATAATTTCCGGCAAAGTTAGTAGTCTCAGTCGTGATTAAAGTCGACCCTTGAAAGATCTCTACGGTCGCTCCTTGAATAGGTACCGATGCTGTGTCGGTTACGGTTCCGGATATCGTTCCGCCTTCTGGCACTAATTCAAAATTAACAATAGTGGTATTATTATTGCTTATTCTGGCACCTGACGCTTGTGTTTGATAACCAGACTGGCTGGCGACGACTGTATAGTTGCCATTACTGAGATGCGCGAATGAATAATTTCCATTCACATCCGTCATCGTGGTTCCTCTTTGGTTATTCCCCTTAGTTACTATAACCAGGGCTCCTGAGATCGGGAGGCCTGTCACCGAATCCGTAACATTGCCGATTAAATTTCCCGAGGCATTTACATATTCAGGTGTGAAGCATGCACATAAAAATAATGCGATAAGATAAAGCAAGCGTTTCATACTTCTCTCCTGGCAAAATGCCTTTCTATGTTTGGTGAAAAAAAATAACCCATGTTCATTTACTTATAAAAATCAAAACACAACCATAAACAATTTCTTAATTAATTCTTCCAGAGGAATCATCGTCAGCACGAGCGGCAGTATTGGGATTATTACAAAGAGTAATATCTGGAAAGCAGTTTGTTTGTCGAATGGGACAGATCGGACATCACGAATTACCTGATAACTATTTGCAAGGTCTGCCAGCGACTGGAGATCGCTGTTGCCCATTAACCTTTCATCATCCGCAGCGCCGCCACGTACCCATTTGTTGTCGAATTCTTCGACATAATTGCTGGCAAGTATTCCATATTCGCGCAGGCCGGTGCGTTTGGCTTGCAGAAGATTGGGCGAAAAAGCAAACAGCGGTCCGAGCACGATCAGCTCGACAAACAATACAACTCCAGCGATCAGGATAATATAATTAGTAAGAATTGACCCTGTATAAAAAATCGCATTGGCGATCAACCCTGAAAACACCACGCCATGCGCGATAATAAGCGGTGCATACAGCGTACTGCTCATCGCTAAAAATCCAAGCCCGCAAGCGCGGTCGGGATGTGTCGGGATAAGATTGAGGTTGAGCCGTGAACTCTGCCATAGAAAACGGGCCCAGATAAATATCCGGAAATACCAGCGGTAGGTAATAAACTGAAAAAAGGGCCTGCTGATGAAAAAGTACCAGTAGCCTGCTATTGTTAGGGATGTCCCATCGCTATCTTTAGTTGCATACCACGACCCAGTGCCGGATGCGATGTGTTCTAAGATGCTTACCGTGCTCGAGAGATATGGCCCGAAGACGAATGCCAGAAGAACCAAAATCAACTCAATGACTACGGAATTGCGGAGTTTCATTGCTGAGGCTATCAGTGCTTCGAATTTTGGAACTTCTTTTCCGACGATGATATCGCGATCGGTGAACTGTCCCACAAGCAGCCGCACCTGTCGGTGTACGAAGAGCTCGGCGGCAATGAGCAACGGCAGCGCAATCAGGAACCTGGTTTGAGCCTCCATGTCAAATAAAAATGGCAGTCCAACTCCTCCCCAAGCTTTCCTTTCTATTAAAGAGAGGACCAAAAGCGGCAGCCAGGCGATCAGTGTGATGATAACGATTCTTTTTTTCAATAAATCAAGAGCCGGTGTAGTGAGCTTCAAACGCATCAAGAGTTGGAATAGCGGCCCCCCGAGGACCAGGGAAAAATCAGGAGGTTCTTTCGCATCGTGTATTTTCTTCATAAGAATTTCTTGCCCTGATTTTAATCTAGTTTTACTTCAATTTTTTTTCGCCCGGCATCTTGCCGGCCTTTTTACATTTATTGCTGGAAAAGGATCGCTTTACTTCTGCAACTGCCTCTACGAGGTTAGGCTTGATTTCTTGCAATAGATGTCTCATTATTTGTTACGCATTAGTACCTCGATGCACAATTGAGACTGAAGCTTGATGTGTAGGATAGACAATCACATCTGCAATGTTGACATGCGGCGGTCGGGAAGCCATGAATAGCACAATTTCAGCTACATCCTCGGCACTAAGAGCTTGTAAACGGTCATACGTTTTCTCTGCTTTGTTCTGGTCTCCATTGAATCTGACCAAACTGAACTCTGTTTTCGCCATCCCAGGGGAAATCATTGACACTCTAATAGGTGATGAGACAAGTTCCTTGCGCAAAGTGTCTGTGATAGCTCTCACAGCAAATTTAGTGGCGCAATAGACACCTCCTCCCGGGTAGGTGTCATGACCGGATACACTGCTCACGTTGAAGATATGCCCCGACTGTTTTTTAAGCATTTTTGGAATGATCAATGAACAAAAATTCAAAACGCCTTTGACATTGATGTCGATCATCTCATTCCAATCTTTTTCCGATGTGTCCCAAACATTATTCAACCCGCGGACCAACCCGGCATTATTGATCAAGATGTCGGGAACGGCAAATTTTTCAGGCAATTCATCCAGGCTTTTTTTGACCACATCATAGTTCGACACATCCAAGCCCAGTGAAATGATCTCAGTCTTATATTGTGAAGTTAGCTCTTTTTCTAGATCTTTTAGTCTATCCTTGCGACGTGCTATGTTGATGAGCCGAGCTCCTTCAGCAGCAAAGCTTTTGGCAAATGCAGCGCCAAACCCTGAACTTGCTCCTGTGATCAATACTGTCTTATCTTGAAAAAGTTGTCCCATATTTATCCCTTAGTGTGATGCCAACAATGCAGATTCTAATGAATAGTATTTGCACTTCATTTATTTAAATATGATTATCACATTAGGAGATATATAGTTAAGCGTTGTTTACATTTTAATGCGAATGACAATTTTATTGCTTTCTTATTCAAGCTTGTATTTACCTTAAATTCATACTAGGTAAAGGATTTTTATGATCATAGTTAGAATTTTCTTATTTTTTTTATGCTGCAACAATCTGCTTTTTGGAGCATGCCATTCCAAAACAGATCTTTACGACGTTATAATTGTGGGAGCTGGAATCTCGGGGCTTTCTGCGGCCAGTACTTTAAAGAAAAATCATGTGGGTAATATCCTGATCCTGGAAGCAGCTGATCGAATCGGTGGCAGAGTTTGGACTGAAGATCCTTGGGGAACTAAATTGGAAATGGGCGCCTCATGGATTCATGGAATCGAAAATAGCCCTACTCACGAAATAATCAAAGATATGCATCTTCCCATACAGCCAACGATATATAATGGCGCATGTCCTACATGTAAAATGAAATCAATGGCTCTTTATGACCAAGATGGTAAGCGATTGTCGCCAGAAGAAGTGTCTCAGCTTGCGCATCTTGCATCTGATTTCGAAGACTACCTTACCGAAATCAATGACCACGGAAAAGCAAACAACCTTACTTTTCTAGATGCCTTAAATGATTTCAGCTCTAAAAATAAGTTGTCTAAACAGATGTTTGACAGGCTTTATTTCATCATTAGACTTTTAATTACTTATGAGTTTTCTCTGGATTTGCAAAACATATCTGCAACTGTACTAAAGTTATACGGTCACTCAAAAGTATCAGGAACACACGGAATCATCCCGATGGGTTACAACCTTCTCGCTGGGAAACTTGCTAAAAACATACCTATAGAAATGAATTGCGCAGTTGAAAGCATCTCTTACGACAAAGACATTGTGGAATGCAAAACGGCTAAAGGAGTATTTCGAGGGAAAAACTGCATAGTGACGGTGCCACTGGGGGTCTTAAAACAGAATAAAATCGCTTTTTCCCCTCCTTTGCCAAAAGACACTCAAGGAGCAATTGACACTATTGACATGGGGGTCTTCAATAAAATCTATCTTTTCTTTCCGTGTATTTTTTGGGATAAGGACGTTGAGTGGATTGAGCTGATGCCTTCTCCTGCATTGCGCGATCAAAATTACGATATTTTGAATTATGCAAAATTTTGCAAGCAGCCCATTCTTCTAGTATTCACGGCCGGTTCTTTTGGAAAAGAAGTGGAAAAGTGGAGCGATAAACAAACAGTTGACGCGATTATGTCTGTGTTGAAAAAACTCTACGGAGAGAATATTCCCTCTCCAAGTTCATACCGGATTACTCGCTGGGGACAAGATCCGCTTTTCTTGGGTTCCTATTCCTCACCTGGTCTCCATGCAGATACACAAACGTACACAAATTTTGCCAACCCAGTAAGAAACCTCCTGTTTTTTGCCGGCGAGGCCACATCTGAAACGGATTGCAGCACGGTTCTCGGAGCTTTTCTTACAGGCGAAAGAGCGGCTAAACAGGTGTTGACTAAAATGAATATTGAACCCATCTTGGAGAATTAATCTATATAATTGGGATAACACTGACTTTTTCGTCTTCAACTCCTTTCATTGATGTTGAGAGAGTTTTTTCCACATGTTTAAAAGTGCGCGCTCTTTTTCGGGATCCAGGCTGCTTTGTTTTTGATCAATTGTAGCATTGTCCTGATCTAATATTATTTGAATAGTTTCTGCAAGCGGGCGAAATGTTAGCCCGGATTGCAGTGCTTTTTCGATGCTTACATTTTGAAATCCTGGCATGTTGCGTTTGGACGAAAGCCATAAAGGCAGTTCTACCCAATCTTGGATTTGATGGTCGTTTAAAAATTCTTCGTCAATCCAGGTTAAAGTAGAATGACTATCACTAACCTTCTGACATTCTCGCAGGAATTGTTCGAAATTAATTGGTTGTGCCGGCCCAGTAACGTTATAAATCCCAACAGACTGTGTCTCAACCATCGCAACAATCCATTTAGCTAAATCGCGCACATCAATAAATTGCAGAAGTTGATCAGGAGAACCTGGAGCTAAAATTTCACCGCCTTTTTGTACGCGCTTTGGCCAATAAGAAAAACGATTTGTTGGATCGCGAGGCCCTATAATTAGTCCAGGACGCACAATCAAGTAACGTTCCGGAAAGTAGCTCTTTACAATTTCTTCGCATGCAGCTTTTAGAGTTCCGTAATTTTTCTCAGTGATTTCTTCATCGTTTTCATTTTCTAACTTGGCTAAAGGATAACTCTCAGCAATTTTTTGTTTATGAAAGTCCTGATACACTCCGATTGTAGAAATAAATGTATAATGTTTCGTTGCGTTCGAAAAAAGTTCAGATGAATTTCTAACAACTCTTGGAAGTTGCCCTGAGGTGTCAATAATTGCGTCCCAATGGCGATTATTAAGAGCTTCTAGATTGCCATCTCGATCGCCCTTTAATTCTTCAACGTTGGCAAATTTGCAAGGATGATTCCCTCTTGTAAATATCGTGACTTGATGACCATGCTGCTGCAATTCCTGAACCAAATATGGACCAAGAAAAGTAGTTCCACCAAGAATCAATACTTTCAAAACAGTAACCATATAATTATTTCCTAAAGCAAAATTGAACCACAGAGCCACAGAGGCACAGAGAAAAAATTCACATTATTTAAAAGCTCCGGAGGAGCAAAATTTTTGTAGCCCATAGTGTAGCGCCAAAGGCGCAAACTATGGGTATAATATTCAATAATAGAAAGAGCCCTGGAAGGGCGACATAGGCTATTTCGCCCTTCTAGGGCTTTTGTTTTAATATTTTTATACCCACAGTTTGCGCCTTTAGCGCTACACTGTGGGCTACAAATAATTAGCTCCTCCAGAGCTACGTAAAACTGATTTGTTTTTCTCTGCTGCCTCTGTGTCTCTGTGGTTTAAAATTTTAAAATTCGTTTTCATTCACAAAAGTTGCACCTACACTACTTTAAGTCGGGTTTAAGTCAGGTAGTTTTTCTTTTTTATCTTTTTTAACATAATGCTTTATTGGTCTTGTAGAAGGCTCTTTAGTCAAGCTGGCGATTTTTCTTTGCAATGACATTATCCAAATCAATGCTGCGATTAGTAAACATGTTAAAATACCAATGATAGAATAAAGCAAGATAGGGGATTGAACAGTAGGAATCGGGTCATTTGCCGCCTTATTTACGATAGGTGTAGAAGGTATCTCCGAAGGATTTGATGCCGCTGTTGTCAGTGATGGAAGGATTTGCACAGTTCTCGCAGGAATGGTTGAGACCCTTTTTTCTTTCTTAGCGCTATCCCACCAGCTGACAGACATTTCCGGCAGAATCCATGTGCCAGCCTGCTGAGGGATCAAAGTATATTGCTCTTTACGAGTACTATGCACAACACTTTGAAACACGGTTTCTTGCTCTTCCGGCTTGTCGGAATAGACTTTAAAATTCGAGCTTTGACTTTGTAAATCCTCCAAATGTGGCAGTTGGCTTGCTTTGGGGCCTTGTGCTTTGATGACGAATGTGCGGGAAAAGGGCTCGCCGGCTCGAAGAGATTGATCGGACGGCCATTGCTCTTCCAAGGTAAGTGCTTGTGCTGGCAGCCAGGGTGATACTTCAGACACTGCAGGCTGAACATCAAGTTGAATCTCTTCGCTCACTAAAGTGAAAGGTTTGACACGCTCGAAGCCTTGCATGAATCCAAAGGGGCCAATATCATCGTCAAAGGGATCGAATCGCTCTCTGCGTTTTTGGGGTATTGCTCCTTCAATGGCCATTGGAGGGATTTTTATAGGGCCTGCTTTTAAAGGGGTGATCAGGTAAGTAAATTCAATGACATTAAGCAAGACACCTCCGATCACTCTCTCTTCCAATTTAGGCTCTTTTATGAGTTCCACTATGGCATCTTCGACTTTCATTTTCTCAGTTTGAACATTATATAGTTGCGTTTTAGAGGTAAGAGTAGCTGTGTAGACGATAGGTTCATTTTTGTAGGGAGACTCATTGCTTACCTTTGTGGATATGTTTGGTCCGGTGCAATCTTTACTCGATTGTTGAGAACCCTTCATTACAATCAGTGTTATCGGCAGCGTTGAAAGAGTTTCATTCACGGTATCGACAGTAATAGGTGGAATTTGTACGGAGCCTTCTGTCTTCGGAGTTAAAGAAAGCTTCCATGTAACGCTTGAAGTAACGCTTCCATTGATGATGGTTGTATTCATCGATTGTTGTTGCGAGTGGATGATAAAATCCTTTTTCAAAGCTGATACGGCTGGAGCTTCTTTGGCAGAAGCGTTTTTAAGTGTTAGATTTAAAGAAAAGCTTTCTCCTAAGTTGACTTGAGTTTGGTTGACGCTCGCAGTAAATTCGCCGGCAAAGAGAGAGGTTAATATCAGCAAGAATGCTGATAGGGAGATAAAAAAACTCTTTTTTACCATGGGTCAACTTCCTCTTTAGTTCTATTTTTCTTAGATTCAATATAGAATTTATTCTTTAAGAATGTCTTGGGGTCGCTTTTGATCTGATTCAGCCAAAGGTCGGCATCCAGGTCTGTTTGAGATCGCTCTTCTTTATCAGATTCAGGAATTGATGCCTGCTGTTGCTCCTGTTTAGCTTCTTTTTCATTTTGTTCAAATTCTTTGGTAGGGTCTTGGGAAGATTCAGGTTTGTTTTCTTTTTGAGGTTCACCAGTATTTTCTTCAGCGTCGGTAGAATCTTTTTGGGGCTGCTCCTCTGATTGATCAGCTGTATCCTTTTTTTTCTCGGAATTATCGTTCTGATTTTGTTGAGGCTCATTCTGCCGATTGTTTTGCTGATCTGATTGTTTTTGATCTTGCTCTTTATTTTGCTCGTCTTTCTCTTGCTTCTGTTGTTGTTTGTCTTGCTGTTGTTGCTGCTGTTGTTCCTCGAGCATTTTTTTGACTAGTTCGAGGTTATCCTTGGCTTGCTTATGATCGGGCCATTTTTTTAGAACATCTTCATAGGCAGCAATAGCATTCTTTAGCTTATTTTGCTTAACAAGAGCATTGCCTAAGTTGTAAGATGCGCTGCAAGCTACTTCCGGACGAGTTGATTGCCGGAACATTTGTTCAGCGGCGGCATAGTCTTCCAGACGATAGTGAGCGACCCCTTTTCTATAAGGGTCTTGGAATTCCTGGCTAGCAGTTTCGTATTCTCCGCAATCAAAAGATTGCTTAGCCTGCTGTTCAGCATTATAAAAATAACTGCTCACAGATGCTTGTGAGTAAGTGGGATTAATGACAAAAAGGAAAAGTGCGAAAATGTAGCCTTTACGATACCACCAGAGAAAGAAAGGTAAGACAGGCAAAAGAAAAAGATAAAAGTGCTCTTCCCAAAAACGCTGGGTTTTATGCGTCTCTTGTTGAACATTGCTGCGCTTTTCCAGATCATCAAAAATGAGCGCTTCCTGACCTGAATGATCGGCATCTAGATAACGCCCATTACCAATTTTACTTATTTCGAGAAACTTTTCTTTTTCTAACTTAGATATTATCGGGGAGCCATTTTTTTTGATAATAGCACCATTTTTATCTTTAATCGGTGCGCCTTCAAGCGATCCAACTCCAATTGAATATAGCACGATTCCTTTTTCTGCTAGTCTCTTGGCGGTATGAATAGCACTAGCATCATGAAAGCCGCCATCGCTGATCACAACGATTGCCTTGTTCTCGCCAGGCTCGCTTTCAAGCATCGTGGCTGCCATTTCAAGAGCCGGTGTTAACTTGCTGCCTTGTACGTAGACAAGATCAGTATCTAATGAAGAAAGAAGATGGCGAATGGTTTCTTTATCTTCGGTTATGGGCGCAATCATATGCGGATCAGCAGCAAAAGCGATAAGGCCAAATTTTACTCCTTTGGAAATATTAAGAAGGTCTTCAATTTTTTGCTTGGCTCGTCCCAGCCGCGATGGTGAGATGTCTTTAGCATTCATCGACTCTGAAAGATCAAGAAGAATGGCAAGACTTTGATCGCGTGAAAAGGTATCGATTTCGCGAAAGTTCCAACGAGGGCCAGCCATTGCGACGGCTAAACAACCCCAGACGAACGACCACAGCAGCAGATGAGTCCACAGCCTTCCTTTCTTCTTTTGGCTTCCTAATAGTAAATAAGGAATAAGATGTTTATCGATAAACTTTTCTAGTTGATGGAGAGACTGTTGACCACGATAGTAAAGCAAAAAAAGTGCCCACACCAAAGGAATGGCGATCAGCATCCAAAGCCAAAGAGGTTGAACAAAATGCAGTTCACTAAGCTCCATAGATTGCTTTCCTGTAAAATAGCTGGGATATTGTGAGGGTCAAAAAGAAAAGTATTGAAAGGCTTAAAGGGTATTGATAAAGAGGGTCGCGGATCAGAAATAAAGTCTCGTTGGCTTCGCTCTTTTCCAGCTCATCAATTTTAGCGTAAATCGAATCGAGCATTTTCTTGTTGGTCGCTGAAAAATATTGCCCTCCGGTTTCTTTAGCAACCTCTTTCAACAATTCCTCATCCATAGATGCTTCTCCCATGCTGTAGCCGCCCATTTGATTAGGAAAAGGAACTAAGCCCTTTCGGCCTATGCCAATGGTGTATATTCTTATTGCATATTGCTTAGCGAGCTTGACGGCTTCCAAAGGTGGAATACTGCTTGAATTATCTTCTCCATCGGTCAAGAGGATAAGCACGCGAGAGCCTTCAGGCCGTTCGCGCAATGTGCGAACTCCAAGCCCGATGGCATCTCCGATTGCAGTCGCTTTGCCAGCCATTCCCGGCAAAGCATCATTGAGCATGCGGCTTACTGAAGATGTATCGACGGTGAGGGGCACATGTAAATAGGCGTGCTGCCCGAAAAGAATAAGCCCTAGACGATCTCCTTGCCGTTCTTTGATGAAATTGCTGACGACTTCCTTAGTAACATCCAGACGGCTTATTCTTTTATCAGACGTTGAAAAATCCAAAGCCTGCATTGAGGCAGAGATGTCGACAGCTAGCATGAGATCATAGCCCTTGTTCTTAACTTGTCGGAATTGATCTACTTTTTCCGGTTGCATCAGAGCAACAATGAGCAGTATCCAGGATAAGAAAAGGAAACTGAGAAAGATAATATCGCCTTGTTTCTTATTTGCTTGGACCGGGAAGATATTTTTTAAACGATGAATTGCAGGAAAGTGAATTTCAGCGGCATTGTCGTTTTTAGAACTAATTGGAAGCAGCCATCGAATTAATATGGGTAAGGGGAGAAGGATAGCGAACCAAGGAGAATTAAAGTGAAACATATTAACACACCCAATGTCTTACTGCTTGGATTAACTCTTTGATTTGTTGCTGAGGCAAATCGCTATATGTTGGTGCGTAGGGAATTTCAGTCAGCAGCTTGCCTTTTTCGGTCCAATCGAATTGCTTAGGATCATGGGCTTTAAGCCACTCTAACCAGGGCTCTCCGACGAGCCCGGCACATTCTTTGCGGGGAAAGCGGCGAACAACGATGCGGCGTAAATATTCAGAGAGCAATACGATGGTCTCAGTGGATGTAGAAGAAGATAAACTGTGCTCCAAACTATCTAATTTCTTAATAGTGTCCCTTTTCCAGCTTCTAACGTAGTCTAAGCGACGCTTAAGCAGCCAGATGGCAACAGCCAGTGCAAGCATCCCGCAAACAATAGCAATCCACCAGCCAATAGCCAGAGGCCAAGGACTAATGGCATCGAGCCCTTCAATATCATGTAATTGTTCCATTAAAGGCGACATTTCTTCCTCTTTGTTATTGCTGTGAGGCCAATAAGAAGATCGCGGCGAATATCAGATTCTGTAGAAAGTTCAACCATCGGTATTTTAAAACGCTTTGTAAGATCGCTCAATATTTTACGATTAGACTCCCATTGGGCAGTGTAAGCTTCACGCCCTTTCTTGCTGTCGGTGTTGATATATACCTTTTCTGCACTCTTCCCGCACATACCTATGACACCTGAAGGAACAAAAGCTTGATCAATCGGATCATTTATGGAAACAAAGACAACATCACAACTTTTATTGAGACGGCTTAAACCCGTTTCTTGAACATAATCGGGGGTAAGTTCCATAAAGTCGCTGATCAGATAGATCAGTGATCCTGGATGAGCAACTCTGCAAAGATGCTGCAGCGCTTCCTCTAAGGAGACCTGATGTTCCTCTACAGGTGGCTCAGCAAGTGTTTTAAGCATCATACAGAGTGCTTGACGTGTACGCTTGGGTGCAAAAAACTGAATCCCTCCGGCAACATCGCCAAAAAAACAAGCGCTAATGCGATCCTGATGGGCGAGAGCTCGCCAACCAAGGAGAGAGGCACACCGTGCTGCTTGTATTGATTTAAAGGTGTTCCGCGTGCCAAATCTCATAGAGGAATTCATGTCCACGCAGATGATCGTTTGCCGCTCTTTTTCTTCCTTAAAAAGCTTTAGATGCGGCGACCCTGTCCGGGCAGTCACTCGCCAGTCAATGTTGCGGATATCGTCGCCAAAAACATATTCACGAACTGCATCGAAGTCCAGGCCTTGACCGCGAAATGGGGAGTGATGATTGCCCGGAGCTGTCGAACTGACTTTGCGCCGCGAAAACTGCATTTTGTCGAGTTTGCGTTCTTTATAAGAAATGAGCTCGCTAAAATCGGGATAAAGCATGCGGACACCTTTTCTTTAAGGAATGGCCACCACATCCAGGAGCTTGCGGATGATGTCATTGCGGGAAATCCCGTCGGCTTCCGATTCATAAGAAGGATAGATGCGATGCCTCATGACCGGAAAAGCGACCTCATGAATATGCTTTGGGGTCACATATTCATCTCCTCTTAGCCAGGCAAGAGCCTTTGCGCAGCGGATGAGAGCGATTGTTGCTCTTGGCGAGACACCATGAGTAATCCACTTTGCCAGTTCGCGATCGTATTTTTCCGGCGTCCGTGTTGCCGAGGTAAGAGAGACAACATATTTTTTTAAGTTGTCAGAGATATAATGATCTGCAACAGCCTGTCGTGCACTGAGCACCTCTTCAGTAGATGTAAGAGATATAGACGTTTCGTTGACATTTCGTTGACGTTTTTCATCCAGCTCCACGATTAGCAACTCTTCATGATGGCTAGGATAGTTCACTTCAAGATGCATCATAAATCTGTCGAGCTGCGCTTCCGGCAAATTATATGTGCCTTCTTGTTCGATGGGGTTCTGCGTGGCGATGACCATATACAGCTCCGGAAGAGGGTAGCTTTTATGGCCTACAGTCACTTGCTTTTCTTCCATAGCTTCAAGCAATGCCGATTGCACTTTTGCAGGCGCCCGGTTGATCTCATCGGCAAGTAGAATGTTGTTAAAAAGAGGCCCTTTGCGGAAGACAAAGTCACTTTTTTCATGAATATAAATTTCCGTTCCAATCAGATCAGAAGGAAGCAGATCCGGCGTGAATTGAATGCGGTGAAAGGCTCCCTCAATGCTATCGGCAATAGCTTTAGCTGAACGTGTTTTGGCCAACCCGGGCATGCCTTCGAGAAGAGCATGTCCATCCGTTAGCAGACAAACCAGCATTTGTTCAATGATTTGATGCTGGCCGATGATCTTGCTTTGAATAGACTTTAAAAGGTTCGACAGGGGATGATGTGTCGTTTTCTTAGTCTTTTCTTTTTCTTGGGTTTGAACAAAGCTCATAGTTTACCTCTTAAGTATAAAAAACGTGCTTCTGCTGATACGAAAATGAAATTTTATCGGATGCGATAAAAATTTGACAACTTAAAAATGAGCGATGAGCTTTTACTGTATTGTAAAATTTTTAACCACAGAGACACAGAGACACAGAGAAAATATCAAAATACTAATCTTGTTATTTACCAAATAAAAAATTTCATTTTTTCTCTGTGCCTCTGTGTCTCTGTGGTTAATTTTTTATCATTAATGTTTAATGGAATGAGGCTTTAACTTGATGAGTTCTCCCGACTGGCCTTCATAGAACATTTCACCGAAGTAGTAGGGTTGAATCATTGTTCCCTGCGTCATTGCCGGCAGCAAGGGCGATCGTGCGATTTCCTCACCGGTTCTTGCATTTCTCCATACAGCAAAATCGTTTAAGTTATGCCCTGGTATTTCAGGTCCAGGAATGTCCGTTCCAACCAAGACCCGCTTTTTTTTAGGGCCGATGAGTGCTGTAAATTCAGTCGTCGTTTGATCTACTTTCCAGGCTACCTTTAAGCCTTTACGGGTTAACCTGATCGCAGCAATTTTTCCGGGCAGAGAGTCAGTCGCATAGATCAGGTGGCTGTCTGGATCAGCAGATACTGATGCTGGAGCCCAGCTGATTGCTGGCTTGCCGCCTTCAGCAGCTGTAGAAAATGCCGCTGCAACTAGGGGAGGAATGGGGTCTCCTAAAAAAGGTTGAATGGAAAATTGTTTAGAGGCATCAGACTGATTGATAGCAATGACGCTTAATGCTGTTGCCGATGGTAGAGTATTGACTTGCCCGACCACCCAATCATCCATGACGACATAGGATGTGGCTGTTGTCTGGCCTTCCAAAGTAACGGTCCCTGGGTTCCAGGATTCATCCAGGAAAAACTTTCCATTTTTAACCTGATACCTAATAAGTGTCTTCGCTTCAACTAAGTATACAAATGTGCGTCCATGATTTCGTCCAATTGTTGGGCGAGCTGCCACTGGCGCCGGTAAAGTAATGGTGTCTATCACTGTCATCGAATTAGGATCCACAGATACTAGTATAGAAGCGGGAACGTCTGTAGGGTCAGGACAATCCAATAAGGCATCTGGCCCCTGGATTGAACAGCCGGCTTGTCGATAGACAGATTTCATCACGAGAGTGCCATCTGGAGTAGCATTAAAGCCATTATATGAGGTGTTTGCTGGCAATCCGTCTCCAGTAGGCAGGACAAGTGTTTTCATTGTGATGCCAGTCGATGGATCAATTTTTGACAAACGATATCCATAGATAACATAGATGAGACCATCTCTTAGAATTCCCATAGAACCAGGGTAATCCCATTCACCATTTTGGCTCGTATTGA
>Ga0207147_1062_pt1 | contig 20322 bp, 13 predicted proteins | sample Alteio_BWMinHeat_33_FD_153551 | JGI IMG/M metagenome (GOLD analysis project Ga0207147, IMG submission 153551) | Enriched cells from forest soil in Barre Woods Harvard Forest LTER site, Petersham, Massachusetts, United States -... | ecosystem: Environmental > Terrestrial > Soil > Temperate forest >... | reverse complement strand
GTTTCTTCAAATGTTAATGTTGAAGGTAGAAATGTAAATCCCGGAAAAGGAGTATACCACCCATCAGCTTTTGCTTATGAAATGCATAGAGCCTTCAAAAATTATGTTATCAAATATCCTAATTCATTTAGCAAAGATGATCAAATGCGATTAACAAACTTTTTCAATTCTTATATTGATCGATCTACACGCTCAAATTCTGAAGAAATTTTGAAAGCTATAAAAGCTCAACAACCAGTTTTAATTGAGAGCGGATTTATTAACCATCATGTGGGCGTTTTTATCTATAAGGATAACTTAGTTATTGCAAATTTAGGTGCAGCTTCTAGAAAACCTGTCGAGGTTTTTAAAATTAATACCAAATTGATCGACAAGAAAGTTATTGATGATATTTTATCTTTGCCAAGAAAAAATGCATCTGAATATTTGAAATGGCTAAAAGAGCTTCCGAAGACTTTAGGAGCAACCGTCAGTGCTGATCAAGCAGCTATTATGACAGCGTATCCTTTTAGAACCTATCAAACAAAAGACAATTGCGGTTGGGTAAGTACGGAAACAGCTCTGTATGGTTTAATTGCTCTCCTTAAGCTTGAAGAAGCAGGCAATAAGACCACTAAACCAATGCAAGATGCCAGAGAACATTTTATTTCTTTTAGTATTTTTACCTTATTTTCCGCCTTGGAAAATTATTTGATTTTGCATAGTAAAGCGGATATGACAATACCTGTTAATAAAGAGGTTTTAATGGAAATTTTTACAAATGCCTGGATTTTCCATAATAATCTAGACCCAGTTCAAAAAAAACGCTATGCAGAATTGGAAAATATGTATTTGAAGCATTTAACAACATTAGAAATTGAACAATTTAAAACCCAAAAAGCTTTCTTCATTACACCTCATTAATGAAAAACATAGTGCGCCAGTGCTCGAGTGCGCGAGCACTCGAGTACTATGCTTATGCAATTGTCCCGAGACGGCCTAAATACCTTCTTTGAACTTTGAACTATGCACTTTGAACTTTAAACTATGCACTTTGAACTTTGAACTCTGCACTTTGAACTTAAAGTGCACTTAAAGTTGCTTTTTTATGGGTTTTCCTTTATACTGATTGTCTCGCTTAAAAAATTTAATTGCAGAAATTATGGATTTATCAAAAAAAAGACTTAGCAAATTCCTTGCTGCTTCCGGCATTGCATCAAGAAGGGCCTGCGAAACATTGATCTTTGATGGCAAAGTCAAAGTCAATGGAGTGGTCGCGCTTTTACCTCAAACCCTCGTAGATGAAAATGATGAAATTTTGGTGAACAATAAGCCGATCAAGGGCATAGAAAAAAAAGTGTATTACATCCTCAATAAGCCAGTGGGTTATATCTGTTCTGCCAAAAGAGGAAAAGATACAAAGCTTGTGCTCGATTTGTTTGAAGACGTCAAAGAAAGACTGTTCACCGTCGGCCGGTTAGACAAAGACACCATGGGACTACTGATCGTTACAAACGATGGCCATTTCGCCAATCGAGTGATCCACCCATCGGCTAATATTGCAAAAGAGTATTTGGCGAAGACCGATCAAGAGATCACTCCTGAGCATTTAATTGCAATTTCTAATGGTACACTGGTCGAAGGAGCATTCGTTAAGCCGCTTAAGGTAACCAAGGTGCGTAAAGGCACATTGAAGATCACCATCAGCGAAGGGAAAAAGCGCGAAGTGCGCTTGCTTATGGAAGCTGCTGGGCTAAGTATCAATGAATTAACAAGAATCCGTATCGGATCTCTCCAGCTGGGCATGATGCCAGTAGGCACTTGGCGCGAGATGACCGATAGGGAAAAAGAATTAGTATTTGAATAAAAAAATGAAAATAAAAAACACAAAAATTCCAGCTAGCGACCTAGAGACTCTGATGCCATTGCTGATCGGAGCCTGGAGGCGCCTGCACAAAGAATCGGGCCCTTTTGAACGGCTTCAGACTCGCGAGTTCCGCAGCGTTGTCAATGCTGTTAAAACTTTGCAGGATGGTCTGGAAAACGGCAAAACGCTGGTGGGACAAGATTATTTTAAAAATCAAGAATTGCTGGGCGCTTACCTGCTCTATCAATGGGTTCTGCATTATCAGCAGGGGCTTTCATTAATTAATGAGCTGCCTGTTACCCCTCGCCGAGTCCTCGACGTCTGCAGCGGACCCGGGGCTTTTGCTTTCGCGGCTTTAAAACATGGGGCCAGCGAAGTCTTTGCTACCGACCGCAGCAACGAGGCCTTGCAACTATGCGCAGAAGTGTGCGGACGCTATGGCATGCCCCTGAGTGTACGTCACTGGAATTGTTTAAGTTCTCCTATTCCTGCAGAAGGTAATTTCGACCTGATTATCGTTGGTCATTGCCTGGAGGAACTATTCCCTGAATTGCTGCCTGGATGGGAAGATAAGCAAAATCAATTCCTCGATTATCTTTTAAGAAGATTGACGAAGGATGGCTACCTGCTTCTTGTGGAAAGCTCTCAGCCGCATGTCAACAACCGTATCCTTAAGATCAGAGACTTTTTAGTTAACAAAGGCGTCCCAGTGCAGGCGCCATGCATCTGGAAAGGCCCCTGCCCTGTTTTGCAAACGAAGGGCAACCCTTGCTACGCACAGCGCGAATTCGATAAGCCGGAACTGATCAAGGAAATTCAAAGGGGCGCTTCCATTAACCTCGGCTCATTGAAGATGTCTTACATTATATTTAAAAGCCCGCAAGCTCAGTGGCCAATCCCGGAAAAGCAGAACCTTTTCAGGATCATCAGCCCGCCGGTAGAGACCCATCATGGCAAAAGATTTTATATCTGCGGATCGACAGGCAAGAAGAATTTAGGGACGAATGTGCAACAGCAAACTAAGGGTTCTAAAGCCTTTGACTATTTGCGCCGTGGTGAGCTCATCTCCATCGAAAATGCGTTCGAGAAGCAACACTCTTTAGATATCGTAGAGGGCACGAAAATTAGCGTCGAAGCAGCATGCGGCAAGCCTCTGCCGGAAGTCGTCGAAAAAGAGGAATGGGAATAAAGCGAGCCTTTTATGGGACAGCATACCAGAACAATCAAACAGAAAAACGAGCACACATCGGCTCTGAAAGCCGCTATTGCTAATCTTGAGCAGTTTGCTGTTAATAACGAATCTGCTCCAATCATCAATGTGGCCGATTTTTCAGTTAAAGAAGGCAAATTGATTGTTGACGAACAAAGCCAGGTCCAAAAGACGATCAACCTCGCAAAATCTTTTGTTGCAGCAATTTTCTGGAGCAAGACCAGGCAGCAGAATATTGAGAAAAAATTTCAGGTTCAAGAAGTGGTTCTAAAAGCCATTGATATCATTAAGCGAAACCATTTGCTGATCGACCAGCTGCAAAAAGGTAGCAGCGATGACCAGAAGCTTGCTGCCTCAGCGCTTGCAATCATTAAACGCTATAATACTGTCCTGGAAGAAAATGAAAAATCACTGGGCTGGCCCCAGACCATCTCGCGTTTCTTCTATAGGTTTGGCGGACTTTCAGTGGATGAAGATCTAAAAACAAATAAAATTGATCTGCCACGGGTCCATACTATTGAGATCCAACCGAATATGCTGGCAAACAATAAGATCAGCCACGCCTTCCAAAGCCATGCAGCGACACCTCAAGTTTGCCATGACAAAGGATTCTCTGCCGTCATGCTGACAAAAGTGATGGTGGACCCCCTTTCAAAACAGGAAACAGACCTGCTGCGCATGAAAGCCAACACCCTGCTCAAGCAGCATGGAATTAAGTTTACGTCAATGGCTGAAGCCCTTCAAGCAATCAAGGAAGCTCCCATTTACACAAGTGTCGATGAGAAAAATTCAATGGCCTCGTTAAGGCTATCACTAACTCTTTTACCTGGCCTGACCATTGATTTAGAAGGAGCTTTTCTAAGGAATTCTTCCTCGCCTCAGCACAGCGTGCCGATTCCCGATAAATTCAAACTCGTCTATTCATCAGTGCACAGCGGCTTTCCAATGCCTTTCCAATATACAGGCTGGGCCTTAGACAATGCTTTGATCCCTTCCTACCCCCACAGACTGGACCTGCTGCCGCTTTTTCAACCTCTTTATCAAAGGAAGCAAGAGGCAATCAAAGCATTGCTGCCCGATGGAAAGCATTATGAATTAGCAAGGAAACTATGGGATCAGCGTCAAAAACTTTTTAAGCAAAATCAAACACGTTTGCTTGAATTGCATCGCCAACTAAATGCAGCTATAGTAGGAGCTGCACCTGTAAATACTGTCCCAGACAATGCTGAAAGCACAATCAATACTTTTTTTGAGCACCTAACTTCACATCCTAACCCAATCGAGTATCTAGCCAGAACGCATCAGACTATTAACACCCATTTTATCCAAAGGCAGCAGAACAAACTTCAAGAAATATGGCTCAATAGGGTTGAAAGCACTCCTGAAAGCATTGCACAAAAAGCCCGATATGAACTTGCCGAAGATAATTCTAATGTTCTAGTTTTATTTGATAACGAGATCAAGCTTTCTATCGATAAGTGCGAACAACTAGCTTTAGAATATTGCAAATGTATGGGAAGCATTTTGCAGTCGCCAGCCCAATCTATTATTATGCAATATTATACTGAAACCTTGGAATGCCCTCCAAGAATGCTCACCGATTTCGAGCAAAAAATCCAATGCTCTGCCTATAAACAGCAGCTTCATTTCCTGGATGAGCTCGATGGTACCATTACACTTGCATCGGAGCATGTGTTCGAAGCCCTCGAATCTGACATCGCATTATTCCAAGTTGATTCCTGCGACTCTCTACAGCAACCTTACGTTGATATCGCGCATGAATTAGAAGTTTATTTCAATTCTCGCTACTATTCTACAAATTACTAAATTTTTTAATTTTTCATTTAAATACGTAATCATTTTTCTTTTAATTATCGCGTTTATTTTTTTCTGGAATTAAATTCCTTTTTTAGGAAGAATGGCACTCCAACTTTTAACCAATGAGGGCAAGTATGCGCTTGATACTGACTATGACCGCTGTATGCGTTTCATTTTTTACAGCTTCACTTTCTGCAAAGATTTGCGGTAAATGGGATGTTGCACCTGCTTATGTGCATGTTGACGTTCTTCAGCATGAAAAAACAATTCATCGTATGGACCTGGGCGGCATAAAGACCGATGCAACTGTCGTCGTCTGGAAAGGTTTATGCTTTAAACCTCAATTGCTGGTTGTGGGAAATCGCGGAGGTCTTGTCAGCACCGGTTTGGGCATCGGACATTGCACACCGATCTATAAATGGTGCATGGTGACCCCAAGCGTCGGAGTCATCTACACAAATCTCCATACAAAACTTAATTTGCCCATCGAAGTCGCTGAAGGCGTTCATGTCGTCATCCCACATGTTAAAGAAAGATTCTGGTCCGTTTCACCTTATGTGGGCCTGGATGTTTGCTTTACATTGCCATGCGACTGGAGAATTGTCGGACAAGTCCAATTCTCATGGAGCCGTACGCGTACTACGTTGTCTAAATCAGGTCCGCTTGGATTCACCAATAAAGATACAAGTAAATCACAAGGTCCAAGCTATGGCGTGTTGATCGAGCATGACTTCACAAAGTGCTTCTCGGTTAACGTCGGAGCTGCTTACAACACAAGCTTGACCAAAGAGAAGCATGGCTTGCGCGGCTATGGCGGCAAAATCGGCTTCGCCTACTGGTTCTAATTAACAAAATTAAACACAGAGGACACAGAGAAACAAGCACAGAGTTACACAGAGGGTCTTACTGTTTTTGGCTAAATTAGCTTTAAACAATAATATTTCTCTGTGTTCCTCTGTGATTGTTTCTCTGTGCTCTCTGTGTTTAAATTATTCAATGGATTGAGGTAAAGAAAGACCTCTCGCATAATAGGACTCGCCGGCGGAGTGGATTCTTCCTCCGCCTAGACAAATCTCCCCATCATAGAAAACGACTGCTTGGCCTGCTGTAACAGCCCTTTGAGGAACTTCAAAGGTGACATAAGCCTTGCCATCAACGATTGAATGTATGGTACAGGCTTGGTCTGGCTGGCGATAGCGCACTTTTGCGGTGCAACGGAAAGGCAAAGGGGGAGTCTGGCCGGAAATCCAACTTAATTCGGTGGCGATAAGGTCATCGCAATACAATGCTGGGTGCTGTGTCCCTTGGGCCAGAATGACGGCATTGCGCTCAATATCTTTATCGACCACAAACCAGGCATCGCCGGCTCCGCCGATTTTCAATCCCTTTCTCTGGCCTATCGTATAATAAGCCGCCCCATCATGCTTTCCTATGACTTTACCATTTAAATCTTCGAAGTTACCAGGCTTGCCTGGTAAATAGCCTGAAAGGAAGTCTTTAAAATCCCTCTTACCGATAAAACAAATGCCTGTGCTGTCTTTTTTTTCGGCTGTCGATAAGTTGTATTTTTTTGCAAGCCTGCGCACTTCACTTTTAGGCAAGCCTCCGACAGGGAACAGAACTTTTTCTAAGATCTTATCGGTCAAGGTGTATAGGAAATAACTTTGATCCTTGCCCTTGTCGAGGCCCTTGAACATCTTGTAACCGTCAGGTGTAAGAACACTTTGACAATAGTGTCCCGTGGCTAAATAGTCTGCCCCCAGGTCAAAAGCTTTCTCCAAGAGAACTTTAAATTTTATTTCGCGGTTGCACAATATATCCGGGTTTGGCGTATAACCGGCGCGGAAATCTGCCAGAAAATGTTCAAACACATTGTCCCAATATTCTTTGGCAAAATTGACGGAATAATAAGGGATATCGACCTGTTCACAGACCCGAACGACATCTTCATAATCATCTGTGCTGGGACAATAGCCATTGGCATCAACTTCTTCCCAGTTCTTCATGAACATGCCTATCACATGATAGCCTTGTTCTTTAAGCAAAAGGGCTGATACCGACGAATCCACGCCCCCAGACATTCCAACAACAACAGTAGGCATGGGCTACAAGGTCTCCTTTGATAGATGCGTTGGCAATGTGGAGAGGACCCCGTTTTCCCCTTCAGACTTAGCGACCAACACTGCACAGCAAGTATTTCCTAAGACATTGATCGTTGTCCTCGACATATCCAGGATCCTTTCCACCGGAAAGAGCAGAGCAATCCCTTCGGCTGGGACTCCAATAGTCCCCAATATAATAATGATCGAAACCAGGCCTGCTGATGGTATTCCAGCAGTGCCAATCGAAGTGAGGAGCGACATGAGCGCCACCAGCCCCCAGAGTGGTGTGCGATAGATTAGCTCCATATACCTGTGCGATAAAAAGCGATGCCATGCAAATATATAGGGCTGTCCCAGAAAGATTCAACGAAGCTCCTAGAGGTATTGTAAAACTGCAAATGCGATTGGAGACTCCGGCCCGCTTTTCAACGCATTCAATAGTGAGCGGCAGGGAAGCAGCGGACGAACTGGTCGAAAAGGCGGTAAATAGTGCTGGAGCCATAGCCCGAAGATGCATCATGGGGTTGACCTTGCCGACTGACAGCAGCAGAAGCGGCAGCGCAACGAGTCCATAGACCAGAAGAGCGGTTAAAACCGCAACAAAAAACCACGCCACCGAGCCAACAGCGCTTGCTCCGGTGGTTGCGGCAACTTTGGCAATGAGTCCGAATACGCCGATTGGCAAGGCCAGCATGACGAGATGAGTGATGGCCATCATGACCTGAAAGACGCCTTGCCAAAACGATAGCAGCACTGAGGATGCGTGGCTTTCGATTTGAGAAACAAAATATCCGAACAGGATGCTGAAGAGGATCAGCCCCAACATTTGCCCTTGAGTAGCTGCTGCAAAGATATTTTGAGGGATTAGCTTGTATAAGATATCGGCAATTTTATCAAAACCATCTGTTTGGGCGGCTTTAACGAGCGCATCAGTAACTGAAGCGTTTGGCAAAGTAAATGTCTCGCTCACGCCGGGCTGAAAAAGAAGGACAGCGCCCAAGCCAATCAGCACGGCTATTGCGCTGGTTAAAATATAAAAGCCGAACGTTTTGGCGCCTAATGTCTTGAAAGATTTTTCTCTGCCCATCTTGGCAGTTCCGGAAATGATGGAAGATAGGACGAGTGGAATGACGACCAGAGTCAAAGCATTCAAAAATAATTGGCCAATGAGAGTGTAATACTTGAGTATAGGCACTCCAAAAATGGGAAGGTCCGGACCGGTCAGCCAGCCGACAGCAATTCCCAAAACGATCGCCACTAAAACTTTAAGTAGTATGCCTTTCTTCATTTGTTAACCTTTTCCCTCAAAAACATCATCTTGTGCCCGCGTGTGTGCCCGTGCCCAAATAGTAACCGATAAGTCTGGCATAGAGGCACATTGGCACAGTTTTTGCTCCGGAGGAGCTTAATTTTTATAGCCCACAGTGTAGCGCCAAAGGCGCAAACTGTGGGTAATTATGCAATAAAAAAACAAGCCCTGTAAGGGCGTCATATTTTATTTCGCCCTTCCAGGGCTTTCCTATTTATTTTACCATAACCCATAGTTTGCGCCTTTGGCGCTACACTATGGGCTACAAATATTATGCTCCTCCGGAGCATGATAAACTACTATGCCTATGCATTTTCTCGTCCCGTGCCCGGATAATCTAAAATTCACTCTAAAATAACTTCTCCAAAATCGGGCACGGGCACGGGCACGCACACGGGCACGAAATAGAGTTGATTTTAGCAGAAATCGAATAGAAAAAATAGTAAATTGAAATTCATTGTTTTACTTTGTATAAGTATAGCATGTTCACAAATCTTATATTTTTAATATTAGTTTTACTTTTGACCAATTTGGTTCCAATTGACGAGCATTCTATCAATTGGATTTTCCAGCCTATGGAAGCCTTTTTGATTGGCCTGGGACTATATTTGGCTACACTCGTCCTGATTTGGCTGCAAAATCGTTTAGTATCTCCTCATAGTCCATTCAGACAATATCTACAAACAATCGTGAATGTGGAATTGTTGGCCTGCTTGTCGATCTATCAATTTTTTTTAGGAGGCTTCCGCATCTTTTCCGAACAGCCTTTCGAAACCCTTTCTCTCGTATTTTTGCTGGGGTTGTATTTTGGAGGCCTCATCTTCTTCAAGGCTACTTCAAGAGGCAAAAAAGAATATGCCGATATCCTGCTGATTATGCCATTCGCCATCCCATTTCTTTTGTTGGTGTTTCTGTTCGACTTGCTCAAATTTTTTCCAAGTGAAGATCTGCATAGAATTATTATGGGTGAGTCGAATACATTCCTGGATAATGTGGCCTTATACAGTGGAATTATTATTTATCTCGTCATACTCATGGCCATTTTGCCTTACCTCATTCAAAAGATATGGAACTGCAAGCCGCTTAAAAATGCCATGCTTGAAGAAAAGCTTTCTGAATTATGCAAAAAGGCAAAATTTAAGCATTCCGGTTTTAAAAATTGGACGATACTTAAACATTCTTCAACGGCGGCAATTATCGGGGTGATGCCTTCCTGCCGCTATATCTTATTCACTGATCGGCTCCTTCGTGAAGTGCCTCCTGACTCTGTAGAAGCTATCTTAGCTCATGAAATAGGCCACAATTACCATAGACATCTTTTAGCTTATCCCTTTGTCATCTTCGGATTAAGCCTTCTCCTAACCGTTGTGTCATGGTATTTTAGCCCATGGCTTGCCAAATTATTATTTCTTGGCAACGCCACCTACCCTGGAGCCGTTTGGAATTGGGCATTTCCCTTCGCCTTGTTTTTTTCATATGCAATCATTGTAATGCTTTATTTCAGATATATTTTCGGATTCTTTTCACGGCTTTTCGAACGCCAGGCTGACCTGCATGTTTTCAAATTAGGAATCCCTGCACAACACATGATCCAAGCACTGGACCATATCGGCATTTCTACCGGCAACACCCATAATGTCCCAAATTGGCATCATTACAGCATCCAACAGCGCATGAATTTCTTGAAATCTGCAGAAAAGCACCCCACCTTAATACTTAAACACCACAGAAAAGTCAAAATTTTTCTGTCGTTGTATTTGGTACTCTTGGTTCTCTCTATTATTCTCTTGATTATTCTGTAATGAAATGAAAAATTAAACACAGAGAGCACAACCTGCGTATTCAGGCCGTCCCGGCCTGACTCTAACAGGCCGGGACGGCCTGAATACGCAGGTATTGAAAAATTGCAAAAAAAATGTTAGTCTAAATCAGGTTTATAAAAGGCTCATTTATGAAATCCAATTCTATTAGTGAATTAAAAGATCTGTATAAAAAAAATCAGAAAAACGCACTCAATGATTATTTCACCTTTCTAAAATTTGAAAGCATCAGCACTGATCCTGCTTACTCTAAAGAAGTGTTAAAGTGCGCTGACTGGCTCGTCGATTACATAAAAAAAATGGGCTTTGAGACTGAACTCTGGAAAACGAAGGGACATCCCACCATTTTTGCCCAAAACCTAAAAGCTGGTCCGAAAAAACCCACCCTCCTCATCTATAACCATTATGACGTCCAGCCCGTCGACCCCTTGAACGAATGGACTACCCCGCCCTTTGAGCCCACTGTCCGCGATGGCCAAGTCTATGCTAGAGGAGCTCAAGATAATAAAGGCCAATGTTTTTACACCTTGCAAGCTCTAAAAGCCTTATTTGAAAGAGATGGCGCCCTGCCAATAAATATTAAGCTCTGCATTGAGGGCGAAGAAGAGTGCGGCAGCAATGGACTCGCAAATATATTAAAATCTAAAGAAAAAGAATTGAAAGCTGACTATTTAGCGATCGTCGATGTCGGTATTAAAACCCCCCATACACCTTCTGTCACCCTTGGTGTTAGAGGCCTTGTCACCATGGACGTCGATTTTCAAGGCTCTAAAACCGATTTACATTCTGGTTCCCACGGCGGCCTTGCATATAACCCTTTGCATGCCCTTGTAGGAGTCTTAAGCCAGCTGAGAGATAAAAACGGGAAGATAACCATTCCAGGTTTCTATGATGATGTGGCGCCTATTGATGATAAAGAAAAAAAATCCTTATCCATGAAATTTGATGAACATTCTTACAAGTCCACTTTCGGCATTCCTGCAACTGGCGGAGAACGCGATCTGCATCCTCTGGAAAGGAATTGGCTAAGGCCAAGTTTAGAGATCAACGGTGTTTCAGGGGGCTATAGCGGAAAAGGTTTTAAGACTGTCATCACCGCCAAAGCGAATGCAAAAATTTCCTGCCGCCTTGTACCGAATCAAGACCCGCAGAAAATGGGAGCTCTTATTGCCAAATTCATTGAAACCAAGGCCCCTGAAGGCATCTCAGTAAAAGTTGATGTACATCCCGGCGGAGGCAAGGCTGTGAGGGCCAAGCCTGAGTCCAAAATTGTAAAAGCTTTTTCTCAAGCATTCTCTGAGGCTTTTGGTTCACCCTGCAAAATCATTTTTGAAGGAGCCTCCATTCCCATTGTCACAGAATTGGCCGCAGCAAGCAAAAGTGAAGTGGTTTTAGTTGGTTTAGGTCTTGCCGATGATCAAATCCATGCACCCAACGAACATTTTGGGCTGGATAGATTTGAAAGGGGATTTGTCATCATAGCGAGGACATTACAGATTTTATCCGAATTTTAAGCAATGAGTGCTGAGCAATGAGCAATGAGTGATGATGAAGAAAAATTTAGACACAGATGACACAGATTTCACAGATTAACACAGATAAATAAATATTTTTACATCTGTGATCATCTGTGAAATCTGTGCCATCTGTGTCTAACATTTTCAACAATCATAGCTTATAACAAAATAATTAATTTAGGAGTGAAAATGTCACAGATTAAAAATCTACTAAGCGCATTCCTGGCCTTATCTTTGCTTATTCAAGGGGGCAGTTTTGCTAATCCGGATTCGCTAGCGCAACAGACTGCTAAAGACTTCACCGCTGTTGCCAAAAATGCCATCCCTGCCGTCGTTTCGATTAAAGTCAAAGGGGCCAAGAAAACATCCAGCGCGAGCAGCGACGACAATGACATGTTCAATGATGATTTCTTTCATCGCTTTTTTTCTATACCGAGAGGAAGTAAAAAGAGTGAAGATCGCATTACTGAAGGACAGGCTTCCGGCTTCATCGTTACTGCAGATGGCTATCTCATCACCAATAACCACGTTGTCGAACATGCTGATGAGATCCTTGTGACTACTAATGATGGCCAGGAATACACAGGAAAAGTCATTGGCCATGATCCTAATACTGATATTGCTGTTGTAAAGATTGATGCGAAAAATCTTCCATTCTTGAAACTTGGTGATTCCGACAAGCTTGAAATTGGCGAATGGGCGATTGCCATTGGCACTCCAATGGGCTTGCAGGCCACTTTGACAGTAGGTGTAGTCAGCGCCAAAGGAAGAAACAATCTTGATCTGACAAATGTGGAAGATTTCATTCAAACCGATGCCGCTATTAACCGAGGCAATTCTGGAGGTCCGTTATTGAACCTTGAAAGCCAAGTTATAGGCATGAACACTGCCATTGTCGCAGACATGGGAATTGGCAGCATGGGCATCGGCTTTGCCATCCCAAGCAATATGATCAAGCAGGTGATGGATCAAATCTTGAAAAATGGAAGCGTCACCAGAGGATTTATTGGCGTCACTCTACAAACCCTCGACAAAGACCTTTCGCATGCTTTCAATGTTGAACCTCACAGTGGTGCACTTGTTGCAGCTGTGAGCAAGGATTCTCCCGCAGAAAAGGCGGGGTTAAAACAAGGCGATATCATCCGTGCCTATAATGACCATAAAGTGACCAACATAGCTGCCTTAAGGAATACAATAGCATTAATGCCTCCTGGCACACGTTTAAACTTATCTGTGCTAAGAAATGGCAAGCTGATGGACATTCCTGTCGAGATCAGCACCTTCCCGACAAGCAAACCCAAAACAGTCTCAGCAAGCGGCAGCAAACTCGGATTTGACATCCAAGAGTTGACTCCTGAACTAGCCCACTCGCTAAATATCACGGATGATAAAGGCGTTGTGATCACCAAAGTCGATCAAAATACCCCCGCCTCATGGGTCGGCTTAAAAAAAGGCACGCTGATCGTAGCTGTCAACCAACAGAAAATAGAATCGATCGACGATTTTAATAAGGCTATGGATAGCTTAGATGCTGATAAACCATTGCTGCTATTAGTAAAGCAAGGCGACCTTATGAGGTTTATTTCATTAAAGGTCGCTAATAAATAAATTATCTTGGAATTCAGAATTCAGAATTCAGAATCCAGAATTCGGAATAGAAATTTAGACACAGATGACACAGATGTCACAGATAAACACGGATGTTTTTAAAATGAAAAAGTTTATTTAAAAAAAATCATCTGTGATATCTGTGTCATCTGTGTCTAAAAACTTTATTTCCATTCTGAATTCTGGATTCTGGATTCTGAATTCTTCAATTGTTCGCTGTAAAAAAGATTAATTATGAAAAAGATTCAATTTACAAAGATGCATGGCCTTGGCAATTGCTATGGGTACATTAACTGTTTTGAGACCAAGCTAGAAGAGGCAGAACTGCCTCGCCTGGCTGAAAAATTCGCCAATGTCAGTACTGGCATAGGCTCCGATGGCATCATATTGCTCTGTCCATCTAAAAAGGCCGACATAAAAATGCGCATCTTCAATAAAGATGGTTCGGAAGCAAAAAACTGCGGAAATGGCCTGCGCTGCGTTGCCAAATATGCTTTCGATCATTCACTTGTGTCTTCCAAAAAAATGTCAATCGAGACCCTTGGGGGCATCGTGCATGCCAACATATTTGACAATACCCCTCAACTATCCCTTGTACAAGTAAATATGGGGCATCCGCAGCTAGAACGAAGCAAAATTCCAATGAATGGCGTAGCGGCTCAACAGGTTGTCAACGAATCTTTCAATATCGATAAGCTTTCCCTAAAATTAACGGCTGTTTCAATGGGGAATCCCCACGCTGTCTTTTTTACCGACACATCAAAGCATAGTTTACACAAAGAAATCGGCCCTAAAATCGAAAAGGACTTTAGATTTTTCGAAGGTGTTAATGTTGAATTTGTGCATGTCATTTCTCCAACATCTTTGCATTGTTCAGTTTGGGAAAGGGGTTCAGGGGTCACCCAAGCCTGCGGAACTGGGGCCTGCGCCTCCGCTGTTGCAGCTATATTGAACGGCCATTCAAAAAAAGGAGAGGATATAACAGTCCATCTTGAAGGCGGGGATCTTAAAATTCAGTGGGCCCACAACAACGATGTCTTGATGACCGGCCCGGCTGAATATATTGCCTCAGGCACTTTTATTTATGGTTAATAATTCCGGAATAGACTCCAACGGATTTACTGCAAGAGAGATTAGTAAGTTTCTTAATCGCAAAGATTTTTTAGAGACATTGCCGGAAAAAAAGTTTCTGATCATGCATGAAGGCGATGATCAGCCCATTGAATATTCTGAACTTCAAATGCGCAAAGTGTTTGGCCTGGAGTATCTGTACAACCTTATCTTTGAAAGCTACGAGAGCTTTACAGATGTTTTAAAACAGTGTCCTTATCTTCTTCGGACTGCCATTGGCAATCCCAACCGCCAATTGGCGGAACAATTTAAAGATCAGCTGTCAATGGGTTATGTAGCACCTGTCACCATCAAATGGATAGACAGCAAAATAGGCTATGGCCTGTTTGCAAATGATTTTATCGCCAAAGGTTCTTTCGTCGGAGAATACACCGGTTTAGTCCGCAGGCTTTATCGAAATGCCCCTGACCATAATGTCTACTGCTTTTATTACCCTACAAAACTATGGTCGGCAAAATATTATGTTGTAGATGCCCTTTGGCAAGGAAATGAAACCCGGTATATCAACCATAGCTTCACACCGAACTTAAATCCAGCCTATTTGCTCGATAGAAACCTGCTGCACTTGTGCTTCATTGCCAATCAAGATATCCTGCCCGGAACCGAGCTCAGATTCAATTATGGGAACGACTTCTGGAAAAACCGCCATTGAAAAGCGGCAGAGAACTACATTTCCATTAAGCTAAAGAAGTGTTAGCTATGAGCAGCGAGCGGAGCGAGACTGCTCTTTGGAGTGCTGTAGCTTGCTACAGCTTTTAAAATGACGACGGGTTATGAAGAATATTTTGATAAAAACAAAATATCATCATAGTGATTTAAAATAGTATGTACATGACATATAAAATTTATTCAAATTCCAAATTGTGCAATTTAAAAGCTGCAGCAAGCTGCAGCACTCCTGAGTAACGTCGTTATTTTCCCGTCCTGACTGGTGGCTCATGTTAAGTTATCAATTACATTCACATTAGCCCGTAAGGGCGTCTCTTTCGATAGCCCAGGTCAAGTGCGAGCGCGTAAGCGCGAGACACGCAGGCCTGGGTAAGGGATCATTTTGAGAAAGAGCCCCACAGGGGCGGCTCTCTTGATTGAGTCGCCCCTGTGGGGCTTTATTTCCAAACCTAATCTGTACCCAGGCCTGCGTGTCTCGCGCTTACGCGCTCGCACTTGACCTGGGCTATCCTAAGAGTCGCCCTTCGGGCTTATGTGAATGTAATTGTCTCTGCAAGAAAAATCAAAGTACCTGAACCCGGTTACCTAATGTTGTGAGCAGTGCACGCGGCTGCTCTGGTGCTCCAAAGAGTAGTCTCACTGCGTTCGCTGCTCATAATCAACCGTTGTCTTTTTAAATTTTTCTTAAGCTATTCATGGCGGGATCCATTAACTACTTATCTATCGCCTATGAATCAACTAACCATCATTGCATTTAAAGGTTTCTAAGTTTGGTACTATAGCTTTTATCTCTTTCCATTTTTCATCAGTTAGAGGTACATACCCAGAGCTAATTATTGATATTTCTTTAATTTGAGGGCAGCTTTTTGCAATTAGAGCTAAAAGCTCTTTAGATGGATTTTGCTGTAAGATCAAAGTCTTAATATTTGGAAAAGGATTTTGAAAAAGATCCCTGAGTTTTTTTTCGTTTAAGTGACGAAGATTAAGCGACACAAGGGATGTTAACTTCGCCAAGCAACTAATTGTTTCTTGGTTAAAGTTTTGGTTTAGGTCATCAAAGTCTACGTATTCTATTCCTGGAGAGTTCTCTACTATGAGACTTAGCTTCTCATTATTAATGCTGCTGATGACACTAGGTAAAGACTTTAATTTGTCACCCACTATCTTTAGAAAACCTTCAAATGCCTTAGCACTAACCCAACGCCACTCGGCATTTAAAGCTTCCAATTTGGGGAAAAGCTGAGCAATTTTTGTTAATGTAGAATCATCTAAACGCCCCCTGGCAATAACCAAATCTCGAATATTTGGACAAATTTTACCGAGTTGTTCCCATTCTTCAGGACTAGGCCAGAAATCTAAATAAAGACGATTCAGATGCGGCCCGGCTCTTTCCAGTAGCGCAGCATCAAATCTTTGTATGCCCGGCGGCCTGCCGAGTTGTTCCGCTACAGTTCTTGAGTCCTGTGCAACCTTTTCTAATTCGCCGGATATTGTTCCTAGTTGATCAATTTCACGCATTGCTTCTGCACCACTTGAATCAATAGCTTGCGATAAAATAATTGCTAATACATCTGTAGGCAATCCTGTTTTTGGTCCGTGATTTTTAAATAGTTCATAAGCATCATAAATTTTTTCTAAAATGCTATTTATACTGCCTTGTTTATCAGGAGCTTTTAAAGCTGCATCAACATCTTCATAAGCTTCTTTTAATTTTTCATAGACATCAGGGAAAGACTTTTGCAAAGAAGGAAAACTAATGAGCTGTTGAAGGGATTGTCTAATATCTTTCAATTGAACTTCAGGGGATCCAACATGCTTTTCATGCAAAATTTGATCAAACAAATAGTTAAAAAGCTTAACATCATCATTTTTTTTTGGTATTTCCTCTCGATAGGTTTTAATAATTTCATCTATCATTTCCCGCATTTTATCATTAACCTGAGGAATAAATTGAAAAGTGTGTAGATAGGAACAACATTCTGCAATTAATTGAGAAGTTTCTGGGTAATCTTCATAAAAATTATGTTCAGAGATAAGTTTAGATAATCCCCATTCAATAAAGGGATACCTGTTAGAGCGTCCTACTTCCCCTAATAATGAATTAAACTGCTGTATTCTTTCTAATCTCGAGAGAACTGCTTCTGCATTATTGTCAGTTTCAGCCTCAGTTTTCCCCATCAATTCTTTAATATCATGTTCGGCGGCTGGTACTTTTGAAGCAGCTGCTGAAGGTTTAGTTTCCCTTTTAAAAGCTTGGCTAGGGAGAATCCAAACTTCCGCGATCTTGCAAATATTGCAAATATTTCCAAGCTTGGATGAAAGGTCTTTTTCTTGATCTTCCGAAAGATTCTGCTGGCTGGCCAGAGCATTGACTTCCCTTTGGATATCGACGATTTGTTGATGTGCTTGAGGGCTTACATTATCAAATCTTTCACTTGCCAACTGGTTGATGATTTGATTGATTTCATCTAATTTCTTGCCGAGAGGTTCCGGATTTTTTAATTGTTCATCTAAGTTATCAAGGAGCCTATTCCATTGGGAGACCCCTAATTTTGGATCGAAGGCCATAAAACCTCCAACTTAATAAAATAAACCATTAATTTTATTATATAACAAAACTAATTTTTAAGTTATTTATTATTTATTAACTTGAAGTGTTTAGATAATTATCTAAAAATATGATTCTGATACTTTAAAAAACTTAATTTTTTTTAACACAGAGAGCACAGAGAAACAAACACAGAGTAATACAGAGATCATTGATGTTTTTTATTACATTAGCCTTAACCAGTAATATTCCTCTGTGTTTCTCTGTGTTTGTTTCTCTGTGCCCTCTGTGTTTAAAAATCTTTGCGCCTTTGCGCCTTTGCGTTTAATTTTTTAAAACAAACTCACACTTTGGAGGCCTTGATAAGCTCTCTGCCGTACTCGATGAAGTCTTTTGGCCAGAAGACGATCAGGCCAACCTTGCGGATGGTGGATGTTTTGCCGGCATAATCTTTGATGGCTTGAACCATTTTTGGAGCAGCTTTCTCTAGAGGGAAGCCAAAAATGCCTGTGCTAAGCGAAGGAAAGTTGACTGATGCAGCTTTTTTCAAGTTAGCCTGATCCAATGAGTTGACATAGGCTTTGTAGAGGGTAGCCTCTTCATTTTTCTTGCCTTTTTCCCATCGGGGTCCAACGGTATGGACAACATGCTTGGCCGGCAGTTTTCCTGCAGTAGTCGTTACAGCTTCGCCAGGTGCACTATCCCTATTTCTTCCCGCAGCTTTGCGGGTCTTGCGAATTTCAATACATTCTTTTAAAATATCCTCTCCGCCTTCTTCGTGGATAGCTCCATCAACACCGGAACCGCCTTTGATTTTCTCATTAGCGGCATTTACAATAACGTCGACTGGCTCTTTAGTGATGTCGCCGGGCTTAATTGTGACTTTAATATTTTTGAAGGTCCTTGTGACTTTCAATTGGCTTTTTTCAGACACAATTGTATTGAAGCTTTGAGCAGCTTCACGCCATTTATCTTTTAATTTCCTTAAGCGTGGTTCGGTGGACACTCTTTTTGTGAGGACGATCCAATTAGTGTAAGACTGTTTCAAGTTAACGCCATAAAACAAATTTCTTAGGGCTTGGAAATGTTTGCATACGGCCCACATAATCCTTCCAAACCAACTGGATTCTTCCACTGACAGATCAGCGGCGATCCAATGAGTATCTTTTTTAGCCGCAATGAGATTGTCCAGTTTTTTTTCTATTTCTTCTACTTCGCGAAGTTCTTTGTGTTCGGCCTTTATTTTATCCCAAGGTTTTCCGGCTTTTTTACACCATATTTCAACAGATTCTGGTTCAAAGCGGTTAATGTTCTCAGCCCACAATTGCTTTAAACAGTCAAAAAAGGCCATAGCTTCATCCTTGAGACCAAATAGTTGCAAGCTTTCTATGATACGAGATAATCTTGAGTGGTTATGGTCATAAATTTTCTCCGGATTTTTTACTCCTGGCATCCAATTGTCGCATCGATCTTTAAATGTGTCGCTTTTAACGACTTTGCCGTTTTTGTATTCGAGGCCATAAAAATCCAACATTACTTCAAAAGATTTTTTCGCATTCTCAACAGCTTGTGGGCATTCGCTCATTTTTTTGGCAAATTCATCATCGATCGCCGGCCCTTTTGTGTCTTTGAAGCTTGTTGGGGTCTTTGTTGGCCACATCCATTGAATATAGTCATGTTTTGATTCTTTAAGATCGAAAGACAGCCCTTGCATTTTGGTCAAAGTCACGCCAAACACGTTCGCCCGGGTACCTGAAAGGAATTCAAGAAGTTCTTTATGGTCATAGGTTTTAAAATCATCGTCATCATCAGCGACTTCTGTGACTTTGGCGATGCTTTTTGAAACACTCTGACTTTTGGATTGAGTTGAGTTGGCGGTTTTATTTGCATCATCTGGTTTTACTGGTTTCTTAGCAGTAGAGTCTGGTTTATCGTTTTTCTTTTTCTGATCAATTTTAGTAGTACTACCTTTTAATGTGGTAGATGTAGCCTTTGTAATGAGGTCGGTTAATATGGCTTCGGCCAAATCAGCAGCTGGGCTTTTTTTAGGAGCCGGATTGCTTGCAGCAGGAGGCGGGTTGGTGGATGTGCTTGATTGAATTTTTTCGACAGTCATTATTAAGCCTTTTTAAAAGAATACTATTTTAATTAAAGGATGATCCATTCTATATGATGGCAGAATTAAAAACAAATAAATCTGACTAGAAATTATAGCTAAAATTTTAAAGGATTTACAAAGAATTCAGCTTTTAAGAAGATATTGGCAGAATAGTCCTTAAATCATAAATTGAACCAGTTGCATGTTAAAAAAAACACTGTATTTATTATCTCTTACTATGGCTCTCTGCTTAATCTTTTGGCAGACCATTTTTTCCTTTATTTTCACACACTATCTAAACGTGTATTTAAAAAAAAATTGGGATGCTGAGTTTATAGCAAAGTCTATTTCAAAAGAAAATGGAATATGGGTGATTGAAAATCCAAAAGTCATTTCCATTTCTGATCAAATACCAATCTTTCAAGCTGAAAAATTATTTATAAACGATCATTGGGAGCCATCCCGTCTGGATTTAGAAATCAGCGCTCCAAATGCAGATATTTTTTTTCCTTCCATTGACTTCGCTAAAGAAAGTTCCAGGTCTGAGACCACATCGTTATTTAATTTATCACTGCCAAGCATTCCGCTGATTGCCCTTTCGGGAAAAATCGATATCCCAAATGGAAAACTACGTTTTAAAAAAGAT
>Ga0207147_1061_pt1 | contig 20354 bp, 24 predicted proteins | sample Alteio_BWMinHeat_33_FD_153551 | JGI IMG/M metagenome (GOLD analysis project Ga0207147, IMG submission 153551) | Enriched cells from forest soil in Barre Woods Harvard Forest LTER site, Petersham, Massachusetts, United States -... | ecosystem: Environmental > Terrestrial > Soil > Temperate forest >... | reverse complement strand
CACGCGCGCGCCGAGACGCTGCTCGTTGCGCACCAGTTCGGCCGGCGGCGTCTTCAGCTGCCATACCAGCCGCAGCCATGACGCGGCCTTGAGGATGTAGAACGTCGGGTCGATCTCCCACCACCGGAAACCCTGCCGCACGCTGCGCTGACAGGCGTGATGGTTGTTGTGCCAGCCCTCGCCCATGGTGAAAAACGCCAGCAGCCAGTTGTTGCGGGAATCGTCGCCCGTCACGTACCGCTTGCTTCCGTGCACGTGGGCGAGCGAGTTGATGCAGAAGGTGGCGTGATAGAGCACCACGGTGCTCCAGAAAAAGCCGACGACCAGCCCGGACCATCCGCCGATCAGGAAGCAGAGCACGCCGAGCGCCACCGCGGGAACCAGCTCGTAGCGGTGCAGCCACATCAGCTCCGGGTAGCAGGCGAGACCGGCGACCTTCACCCGGTCGGTCGTGTCATGCTGGCGGGAAAAAATCCATCCCAGGTGACTGTAGAAAAATCCCTTGTGACGGGGCGAGTGCACGTCCCTTTCGGTGTCCGAGTGCAAATGATGGTGCCGATGCTTCGCCGCCCACCACAAGACGCTCTTCTGCGCCGTGCTTTGCGCCAACACCGCGAGCACGAATTGAAATGCCCGGCTGGTTGCGTAGGCGCGGTGCGAGAAATAGCGATGATAACCGGCGCCGATCGCGAAGATCCGTACCCAATAGAGCACGATGCCGATCGCGACGGCTTGCCAGGTGATGCCCGTCCATATCGCGGCGATGCAGACCAGGTGCACGATGACGAACGGAATGGCCGACGGATAGACGATGTCTTCCTCGCCGCCGGCGTCTTTGGCGCTCGAGTCGATGCTTGAATTTGTCACGTTGCTGGGTTCGCTGTTGGAGGATGCAGGCGGCAGTCGCGAGCCGTGGCGGCGCCGTCCGCGCGGATTGCCGGGAACCGCGACGAATAGGCGCGATAATCGCGCCGGGTCGACGACCCGAGGACGGAACGGTTGGACGAACGAATCGCCAAGAAACCCTTGCGCGGCTTACGGATCATCCGGGAGCGCACGCCCTTCGCAGCTGATTATTAGGTTTACGGTGTTGCTTTTTATCGCATTCCGGCGTCATCGTCCACCGAAATGTGCTAAGGCTTTGACGCGGAAGAATATTGTCGCCGGTGCGTCTGGCCAATCGCGGGGTTCGATCTTATATAAGGAGCTATTGTCGGAAACGACGATCGTTAAATGAAGTTTAAGCTTTCTTCCGCGCTCCATTCAATCCGCGAAGGATTCAATCCGCGAAGACCGTGTCACGGGAATCGATCGGCGCATCGCCGGCCTGTGGGCGCGATCGACGATCCAACACAGCGTATCCGTGAACAACCGAGGAGAAGCACGCGATGGCACCGCGACAGCGAACCAAGACCATGAGCAACCGGCCCGATCAGGAAGAGCCTGCGCCGGAGCATAGGGGGCAGCGCATGCGGCCGGAAAGCGGCCGGTTCCGCCTGCAGGTGGATCGGCAAACCAAGTCGTCCTATGCGACCTATGATGATGCGGAAGTGGCCGGATTGGCGATCAAGAAGGGCTATCCGATCGTTCAGGTCACGGTGTACGACGCGACCGACGCGGTGAACAAGATCATCGAGTTGCCGGCGAGCGAATAGCATCCGATCGGCGGCCGCGGCTCGTCTTGCAAAAGCCGCCGGCGTGGCCTATCTACACGGCGATCGACATTTGGCCGGACAATCGGGCCGTATCGCCTTCGCCGTACGCTGGGCGCACGTTCTGACCCTCTCCAAACATCGAATATGACGAGCCCAAGGCGCCGCTCGCGCGCGCCGGCGGCTCCGAGGTTGAGCGAAAGGACAGCGCCATGAATACCGGTACCGTGAAGTTCTACAATGGTCAGAAGGGCTTCGGCTTCATCCAGCCGGACGACGGCGGCAAGGATGTGTTCGTTCACGCGACCGCGCTCGAGCGCGCGGGCCTGCGCGGGCTGGCCGAGGGCCAGAAGGTCGCCTTCGATACCCAGGAAGATCGCCGCACCGGCAAGATCGCCGTCGGCAACATCCAGACCGTATAACGACGATCGCGCGCGCCGTTTTGGCTGACGCATCGCAACCGCACGCCGGGGTGCCTGACGCCGCGGACGTGTGCCGGGCCTGCGGCGCGTGCTGCGCGTACTCGGCGGAGTGGCCGCGGTTCTCGCTGGAGAGCGACGCGGATCTCGCGCGAATCCCGACCGCGTACGTCGACGACGCGCGCGGGCGCATGCGGTGCCAGGGCAGTCGCTGCACGGCCCTGGTGGGCGAGGTCGGCGTCGCCACCTCGTGTGCCGTCTACGCGGTGCGGCCCGACGTTTGCAGAGCCTGCTTGCCGGGAGACGATGCCTGCCAGATGGCCCGGCGCCGCTTCAATCTGTGACTCTTCGCGCGTTCAACGATCGGAGCACCCATGACACGCTATTTTCGGCCCGGACAGACGGTGCGGCTCAACCGCAGCTTTCCCTATAAGGCGGCGGCCGAGGGCGATTACAAGATCGTCCGCCAGCTTCCCGACAACGGGGGCGAGCTGCAGTACCGCGTCAAGAGCGTGCGCGAGCCGCACGAGCGCGTGGTGAAGGAAAGCGAGCTGGCAAAAATTTGATGACTGCTCTGCGCGCTCACGCGTCAACCATGTGACAGGTTCACTTGCGCGAGCCGGCTCGGGAAGGCCAGAGGTTGCGTCAGCGCGGTCAGAAAGCGCTCGCCCCACAATTTGACGTCGTTCGCCAGGAGCACCTGGAACAGGGCGTCGTGGCGGGCGCGGCGCTCGTCGGGTGGCATCGCCAGCGCTTGCGCGATGGCGGTCCCGACCGACTCGGGGTCGTATGGATTGACCAGCAGCGCGGCGTCGCATTCGACCGCCGCCCCGGCGAAGCGCGACAGGATGAGCACGCCCGGATTATCGGCATCCTGCGCCGCCACGTATTCCTTGGCGACGAGGTTCATGCCGTCGCGCAGCGGCGTCACAAGCGCGACCTGGGCGGAGCGATAAAGGCCGACCAGGGCCGAGCGGTTATGCGCGCGGTTCACGTAGCGGATCGGCGTCCACGCCGCCTCGCCGTAGGTCCCGTTGATCCGGCCCGCCGTCTCGTCGATCTGCCGCTCCATGTCGGCATATTCCTGGATGTCCGAGCGGCTTCTCGGCGTGATCTGCAGATAGGTCACCTTTCCTCGCCATTCGGGATGAGCGGAGAGAAAACGATCGAACGCCTCCATCCGCAGCGCGATCCCCTTCGAATAATCCAGGCGGTCGACGCCGATGATCATGACCCGGTCCGCCAGGCTTTCCACGACGCCGCGCACGAACGGTGAATGAACCGAGCGCCGCGCCAGCCGGCCCAGTTGCGCCGTCTCGACGCCGACCGGGAAAACGCCGATGCGGACCGTGCGGTCCGCCGTCTGGAAGGTGAATTGATCGCGGCTCGGCATGCGGCATTCGTTGCGCAGGTAGCGGGCGAAATTGGCGGCGTCGATCTCGGTTTGAAAGCCCACGAGGTCGTAGTGACACGTCGCCGGAATCAGGCGCTCATGGTTCGGCAGCGCGGTCAGAATTTCCGGCGGCGGAAACGGGATGTGGTGAAAAAATCCTATCTTGTTTCGATGGCCGAGGCCGCGCAGCCCCTCGGCCAGCGGCAGCAAGTGATAATCGTGGACCCAGACGATGTCGTCGGGCTGCAGCAGCTTGTGCAGTTCCGCGGCGAAGTGCCGGTTGACCCGCAGATAGCCGCTGAGATCGCGGCGGGAGAATTCCGCCAGGTCGAGCCGGTAATGCAGGATCGGCCACAGCACCCTGTTGGCGTACCCGTTGTAATATTCCTGAAAGTCTTCCTCTGTCAGGTCAGCCAGCACGTAGGACTGACTGCCGCGTTGCACCGTCCTGACGGCCGCCGCGGCGTTCGTCGCAACCCGGCCGCTCCATCCGAACCAGATGCCGGGATGACGCCGCAGCACCGGGCGGATCGCGACGGCAAGTCCGCCCGCCCCGCTGCCGCCGTCGCGGCCGGGAACCACGACCCGATTGGAGACCACGATCAGCCGCGCCAATGGTCCTCTCCTGCTGCCGCGCAACGCCAAACGCAACGCTCGCGTGAGCGAGCGCCGCAAGGTGTTCTTGGGCGGCGACGGAACCGCTCCTGGAGCATGTCCTTCGGAATCGGACATCCTCCAGGAATCATCGCGTGGCGCATGTTCTTATCGGCGAACCGATACCCACTTCGCCGGAACATGCGCTGGCAACCGGCGAGGAGCGGCTTGCGGATGACTAGGTCTTAGACGCGCGTGATTGCTAGAGGGCGGCGGTCTTGAGAATCAGCTCCGAGCAAACGTCGACCAGGTCGGAGCTTGGATAGGAGCCGCCCGGCAATGTCACCCAGTCCTTGGGAAAGAGATCGCGCCGCTGCCACGAGCTGGTGCCCTTCAGCGTCACGCGTTTCGCGGCGGCATCCGATTGCGCATTGAACCTCTCGGCACAGATCGGCCCGAGGGCGGCAACGACGGCTCTTTCCGAGCGCGCGCTCGCAGTCTTTTCGGCGGTACCGGCGCTCGTCCAGCCGAAGCCGAACGCGAGCACGACCCACCACACGATTGCGCCCGCCACCGCACCCCAACACGCAGGTTTCACCTCGGAAGGTAATTGCATGGGATTTATCCTTTCCCACTTGGAGAGGAAGGGTTTCCCTCTCTGAGGCCTGCAGCAGTAGCACGGATGGCGAGATCAAGGTGACTTATAATACGTGCCTTCTTTGATTCTGACCCATCCGCATCGTCATGGCCGGGCTTGTCCCGGCCATCCACGTCTTTGATCTGTATAGGGTTTCAAGACGTGGATGCCCGGCACGAGGCCGGGCATGATGAGTCAGGGATCGCGGCCGCCGGTATAATTCCCGCATGCGTTGACGGCGCGGGTGGTTTTCCAAAAAGTCTCTAGATGGCGCCGAGACTTCGTTTGTCGAAGACCCCGAGGTGCTTCTGCGCGTCCACCGGCATGTCGGGCACGCAGATCGCCCGGCCCATGAAGGTGGTCCACGGCTTCTCCGCCAGCGGCTGCAGATGCGCGAAGTTCCAGAATTGCCGCTCCTTCATCTCGATCTCGGTCACGGCGTTGTCGAGCACCCAGGCCCGCAGCATGGTGAGCCGGCTTCTCTCCGGGTCGTTGAACATCGTGTCCGGCAAGGGCTTTCTCATTGGATTGTTTCCTTAAGGCGGTTGCTGCTGCCGTGCATTCGCACGACTGCGGCGCAATCGCGCAAACACCGAGGCCGCTTTGTTCGAAATGGGCTCCGGCGCGGTCGGCCGGACACGGCCGGCATAGCACGCAATGGTAACCGCCGTGTTACGAGGGCCGTGCGTTTTCTCCGGACGAACCGCAAAATCCGCGTCACTCCGGCGGCGTCCCGAGCGTGACCGGAATGGCCGCGAAATGGGCGGCGAGGTCGGCGATGTCCCGATCGCTGAGCGGCGCAGCCACGATCGACATCATGTCGTTCCTGCGCGCGCCGCCGCGATCGTCCTGCAGCGGCTTGGCCAGGCAGATTTCGCTTTGCCCGGCGAGGTTGGGCGCCTTCGGGGAGCTTGGCCGCGTCGTCTATGCCGTGGCAGGTCTGGCACGCCAGCGCCTTCTGCCGTCCCGCCTTCCGTGCAACGTCGGCGGGCAGGGACGCGAGGCGCGCCGCGCGCATGGTTGCGGGCCGGGGGGCGGACGCCCCCGGCTGCGCGGCGAGATCACGGCGATGCGCCGCCGGATCGGCCCATTTCGGGCTTGGAAAATTGCCGGCCGTCCCCTAGATAGGCCCCGTCGCGCCGGCGGCGCCCGGCGGCGCGACCCGGATGGCGGAGTAGCTCAGCTGGTCAGAGCAGCGGAATCATAATCCGTGTGTCGGGGGTTCAAATCCCTCCTCCGCTACCAACCTATGTTCTTGAAATACCGCACGCTATTTGGATTCGCTATTCGTTCCAACACCGTCATTCCGAAACGAATTTGGGCCGTTATTCCGAAATTCCGTTCCTGCACTGTTCGCTGCCGCAGCCTCCGCCATCAAATGCGCGTACCGCTTCCGGGTCGCCGCAAGCGCACGGCGCATGGTCCTTTTGGCGTACCGCTCATACGCGCGGCTGCTGTGCGCCGACAGAGCCCGGCCTTGTCCGTCGGTCAATTCCGCTTCTTCGAGTTCGGTCAGCCCGCCATGACGGCAGGAATCAAGAGTAAAGGTTGATGGTAAGCCGGACTTCTCTCGCAAACGACGAACAAGATTCCCCATACCAAAGATCGTGTATATGCGTGTCGCCCGCGCCGTGCCATCCTTCGGGGTAGGACCGGTCTCATGCAAAACAATAGGGAGACCGCGTTTGGGAACCTTCGCAAGAACCTCCTCCGCGTCGGCATAGAACAGCGTGCCATCATCATCTTGGAGGGGGTGCAGCACCACAGCGCCGGTCTTATGGTGAAATATCCTAATCGCTTTGGGCGCATCATTGGCCCGGTAATCGCTCCAACGGATGTGCCCTCCGACAACGTTCTCGGGACGTTGCACCCACTCAAAGCAGATCACGGCCGCAGCGGCCGCCTCAGGGTAGCCTGCCTCCATCGCGATGTTGGCGAACGAGTAAACCTGTTTTCTCGTTGCGGCAGGCTTCTCAGCTTTCGTGCGGCGCTTGAGCGTCACGCCGCGCCATGGGTTGGGCACGTTTTTGTCGAACAAGTCCGGATGGAGCCGGTGGACTACCTTCCAAGCACGTGCGCACAGCGCCACGGCCTTCTCCGCCTGACGGGGACGCTCGCCGCGCGGACCCTCCAATATACGCTCGTAGATCTTGTCAGCCGCTCTTGGTGTTATTGCGCGTACCTGTCTATTACCAACACGATCACCCTTCTTGGTGATCATGCCAGCCACAAGCAACATGGTGCGCTCGTAGTCCGGGCGTGATCGCTTGGATACCTTTTCCAAATAGGCCTTGGTTTGTTTATATTCCCGGAAGAGCCAATCAACTGTTCCGTGCCTCACCATGCCTTGGACAGGCTCGCCCGCCTGCCGAGCCCGCCACTCATCGAAGAGAGCGTTTAGGATGGCAGCCCTCCCGCCATTTCCGTCGTCCCCGCAGGCGACATCGTAGTTATCACCTAAAGGTTCGTTGGGGATTGTACAGCCCTGTAACCGGTAGCTTTTGGTGAGGTAGAAATAGAAACCCGTCGAGCCGCTCTTTAGAGTCTTCACCACAACGAACCGGGGGAGGGGCCGCACGAACATCACAAATCCTCTGCGACGTCCCGAACGGCCCGCAGATCTGGGGGCAGAATCGCTTGGTCCAAATCGTCGCGCAGCCAAAGTTTTCGCCGCCCCTCGTTGACCCGTGGCAACGGATACTCGGTACCAACGCGTTGCATGAAAGCTCGAACGGTGCGCTCTCCGCAATACCCCGCCGCTAGCTCAACCGGCATTCTTGGAGGCCATGAGCCGGCGGGGATTACAGACAGGCGCGGTCTGGCGGGTTGCAACGACGCATCCTGCCCCCGGGGTGGAACCGGTCGATTGGCGGAGAAGGCGGTGAGGCGGGCCATGTCGAGGTGCACGAAGTGGCTACCAGTGCAAAATTACTGGCTAAGAATAGGGACCCAGGCCGCGCATAAAAATGGGTGAACAAATTCGCCCAACACCAGTTTTCGAGCCCAGCAGGGTCGCTGAACCTCGCTGGGTCAAACCATTTATTCAGTTGATCATGGATGCTCACCATCGTAGGATCATGAACCTCGCACTGCTCCTTCTTCCCGCGATTGAGACGCGCAGTGGACAAGAAGTCATACACAATTGAACGTCGCCTCAGTAAGCTGGCCACTGAATTCAAGCGATTGCGCAGTCAGAATGATGCTGATTTCTCCTCACTTTTTCAAAAGTTGGTGCGCCATCTCAGTGAGCAACCGACGGGAATCGCTATCGATGCGGATGTCGACGGACCGTTGATCCAAGTATGCAAGCAGTTCGGCTTGGATGCGGAAAACAATGCGCACCTTCAGGTACTCGTGCGCCTTCTTGCTCATGCCATTCATGGGCCAAGGCACAAACGTGGGAGGCCCAAAGGCGCGTGGCCGAGGTGGCGATTAAGAGCATTAGACGAACGATTCAAGTCCCAACTCAAAGAAGGAAAAGTAAGAGAAGAGGCCGCGAAGTCGATTGCTGAGACGAGCGAGTTCAAAGGCAGCAATGGCAAGGCGCTAACCTGGACAACGTTGAAGAGAGTATGGACAAATTACCAAGGCGCTGAAAAGGTCGATATTCTGGAACTGGTCATCAGTTTGGCTAAGCGCGCGCGTATTGCCGAGACGAGCGCCACGATGTCCGCCGATGGTCCAAAATCAGCGCCTACGAATGAGCTTGCCGATCTGGTGGAGCATATCTGGCGCGAGCGTGACGCCTGAGACCGCTAACCGAGTAAGCCCCCGGTGACGCGGGACAATATTTAGGGACCTAATTTCGCACCCGGCGCTTCTTTTATTACGCGGGCGGTTTTGTAACCCGATTTTTATGTCCTGACCCCGGCCCTACGTCGGCCGTATGGCGCCGACCCGCAGCAACAGAGATAAAGCACCCGCCAAGGGGCAGCAAGCGGCTGCGAGAGTCGCGGGCAAGTCCAAGCCGCCGAAGAAGCGGGCTGGCAATGGTCGTGGCGCGAGCGGCACGGATCTCCGTGGTCAACGTGGTCGAGCCACCAATGATTCGGCGGGCCGGGCTGAACCGCTGCCGCGCAAGGTTTGGGCCGTCAAGATTCTTAAGGTGTGGCAGGCCGCCCTCGAATCCATCATCGAGACCGGTCGCCTCTTGAGGGCCGCGAAGAAGGATCTCGATCACGGCGAATTCATGAAGATGGTCAAAGAGGACATCGGATTCTCAATTTCTAAAGCTGAGCGGCTGATGAAGATAGCCGCAGACGCCCGTATCACAGATTCGGCACATGTGCCGATTATGCCGCCGTGCTGGGGTACCCTCTACGAGATTGCAAAGCTGAACAAAACGGACTTCAAACTGGCGCTGAGGACCGGCATCATCCGCCCGGATTGCGAGCGTGAGCGGATAAAAGTGTTCCGCCGCATACAGGCTAACAAACGAATAAAGCGGGGGAATGTGATCACGCCGGAGGGCACGTTCGCCACGATCTTTGCAGACCCGGCATGGCCTGACATGGGCCGACTGCCATATCCTGCCCTGACCATGGAAGAGCTTAGGCACCTTGGCGGGCTGATAGAACAGAAGGCAGCGAAGAACTGCTTCTTGTTCTTGTGCGTGCCCGAATCGCCCCTCGAACTGGCCCTTGATCTGATCCGCGAGTGGGGTTGGGAGTTCGTCAGCCGCATTATCTGGGATAAGGGCGCCGGGATTCAGCCCACCGGCCAACCGCAGATAACCCACGAGTTCACAATCATCGCGCGTCGAGGCAAACCAACCTTCCTTACGACCAAAGGTTTTCGCACCTGCTATAGGTGGCCCAGACCGGGCGAGCACAGCAGAAAACCACCGGAAATGTTCGCGGAATTTGCGCGCGTGACGTTCGATCCACGCTTGGAAATGTTCAGCCGGGAAAAGCACGATGGCTGGGAACAACACGGCAACGAGATCAGCAAGTTCCAAAGGGTTGCTTGATCGCAGCGCCCAGAGAGACGCCAATCCCCCGACATTCACAGTCGAGCAGGAGCACTGCCGTCTAAACGTACATGTAGTCCTGCAAAGCGTGACAATTGACTTGCTGATCAAGCGCAAGTGGAGCTATCCAGCCAGAACGTGTAGTGAGTATGGCTGGCGATGTTTGAAATTGTAAAGATCGTAATTGGCCGGCGGTTTTGCGGTTCCCGCCGCCGGCCAATTACGCGAATGCCGTGGCTGTATCAAGCGTGCGACTACCAGCCACATGTTTTCCGATTCTCCGATGCGGCACCGATGTCAAAACTCGACATATCGTTACGTCGATCAACTGGACCCTCAAAGCCTAGAAATATACTGGTCCGGGAATGGAGGGCCTTCGTCAGCAGCATCTTTTAAAGCACGGGCAAAGTGACCGGTCGCGCTGACGATTCTGCGACCGTCACGACCCACACGAAATTCCGCCAAGCCCAGCCCCAAAAAAGCAAATAGGCAGCTTTCCTTCGTATTGATGTACCTTTCTCGATGTCGTATCGATGGATGGATGCTCTTGTAACGCCTAAATGTGTCATAGAAGAACGCCGTTAGAATTGGGCATAGCTTGAATCGTACGCGGGCAGGGTTTTTCATATTACTATTTGCTCCATTGGGGTTATGATGGTGGAGGTTTACAAGGTGATACCCGCCTGAGCAGATAACTTTCGTCGTGACCCCCTTACTCGACCTTTGGCGCGCTATAAAGCACTCGCACGGCGCCCAGGCCTTGAGGTCGACGGGGTACATTTACAACGCTCAAGACTGCCGGCGGGTTTGCCCGTTCCCGCTCTGCCGGCCATTCGCGCTATCCACAAAACTAATCAGTCCTCAGAGTTAATCCTGTAAAATCAAAGGGCGCCGCCATTGGAGCGATTTTAGGCGTAGGTACGAGATTCCCAGCGCAGTAAGGCGAAGCTAATTTAACCCGAGATCACTCCAAACTATCTGTACCAAGTGATTTGTCCCTTACCACCATGATCCTTGAGAGGCTCCAACTCCGTAACACCCATTGACACAAACGCCCATTTATAAAGCCTTTCCCGACTTCACCCCCAAAAACCTATCACCCTCCTGACCCTGGAAACCCATGAGACTGCAGCGTCAAATAATAGCCCAATATGCAGAGCGTGAACTAGAATCCCAGCACCTGCTCTCCAAAGGTCTCGTAAGAAAACCCTACCGGTCGCCAGATTGGGAGGAAGAACTCAGGTTTGTCCAGACTGATAGGCACGACCACCTCAATGCTACCAATTACTTTGTTAGGATGTGCATGACCAAAAGACTACTCAAGCACATGTTCAGGTATTTTGGGGTGACTGATAACAAACCTCACCCTGGTTATCCCGTCTACTTTGTTACCCTTTGCGATGCGACCTTTGTAGTCTCAGAGGGTAAAAGCTACATTCCGTTGGATCCCTTAAAGAAGATGGTGAGATCTGCATTGCGAGGCCTGTCATATCTGGGGGTGATTGAGCCAGCGACCTACGTGGACTACCGACGCCTGGATAGAGAAGGTAGGCGTGTGGTCTGCTGGCATGCTCATCTTGTCGTCTGGGGAGTAGCCCGCAAGGAGTTGAAGGGACGAATTGATGCTTTAAATGCCAGTGTGGATGGCCAAGTTCCTGAGTTTCAAGGGATGGCTCTCGGTCTCAAAGGGGCTCATTTCAAGGCTATTGAGCGGGGACAGTTTGGGACCAAGATCGCGTACATGCTAAAGATGCCACGGAAGCAATATTCCGTTGGATTTAGGCGTAAACTCTATGAGGAAACTGGACTGATTGCCTACTATAACAACAAGCGTAAGGCGGGGACAAAGGCTCGTGTTGCGCTGTTTCGTCTGATGCGCCACCTCCGTCTTGAAGAGTTAATGATCGCGGGCGGGAATGGGTCGGAGCTGCTAAAGGTCGTCAAGCGTGAGGCACAAAGGGAATGGCGGCAGACATCAAGCTACTTTCAGAAGAGAAAACCGCAAAAGAGTAGGGGCGACAATGCTCCGGGCCAAACGGAGCCAGTGCGTCCTGCCCCCCACTTTGAATCGCTTCGATCACATCCGCCAGCCACAAGCTCCACACCAATTCTGGTCGACGCTTATCTTACCAAGATCCGACCATCAAACGCGGTTGTCAGGTCGTCCAGCGCGGAAGGACGTATCCGGGCGCATCGGGCACGTGCTCCCCCGTAGCAAATCATCGTGCTAAGTTTTGCCGAGTATTTTTCAATTAACTCCTTTCCGTTGCGCTCCAAAATACTAATTTTAATACAGCAAAAACCCATTTAGGCCACCAAAATCATTACTTCTATTGCGAGGCACTTTGATGATTCAACTTCTTTATGACGTCTCCCCTAACATCACTCCGCGGGTCGGCCTTTCCAAACGCATCCAGCGCCACTCTCCAGCGGAAGCCATACGTCGATATAGCGACCGGGAGATTGAGCGCGATCTCAGGCGGGTGCGAAAGGCGTGGAAGTCATATGGCAATGCGCGAGACAGGCTGGCGATCTATCGATACCTCAAGCAGGTATATCTCGTGGTGATTGGCTGGCGAGCAGTAAAGCGATCCCAGGCGCGGGCTAGACACATATTGCGAATGGATAAAGCATCACCCCGGTACATGGTCGCCGAGCCGTTTAATGTCGTGATCTTTGCGACAGCCGATCATGATCTCGATCACCGCGCCCGGTCAAAATGGTCCCGTTGCCTGCAATTTGCCGCGCGTAACGAAGTGCCAGCCGACAAATTGATAGGCTTTGTACGGCGACATGGTGGACTGAGTAAATGCGCCTTGTTTCTGGGAAAAGGTGCCCGCCGATGACAATAATTCAATTTTGACAATGATCGGTCTTCCATGTGATCAGCTAAAAGAAAGTATGAGAGTTTGATCGCGACAAAGGGTCCCAAGTAATAAATCATCTAAATTGGATTTGACTGGCACATCGGATGATGCCATCCGTCGCCTACACAGCAACTTAGGAGAGAGATATGTGCCAGAAGCAAAATACGGGAGAACAGAAAGTGGAGACGCAGGAGTCGGATCCAGTTCCAGGGCTGAATACGGCCCAGGGTGCGGCGGAATGGTCGTCAACAGGAAAGGGAGGAGAAGACTTGGCGCCAGGTCCAAGCCAGGAGCTTAATGCGCCCCAGGGCACCAAGGCGGAGTGGCCGGGAATCTATGAGGAAGATGGAGACGAGGAGACGGAAGTTAACGCGGTACGGCAGTTTTACCTCCAGGAAGAGCTTGCAAAGCTGGCGATCTCCGAGACGGTCAATATTGCACAGTATCTTCAGCGAAACGTCCACCTTCACCCAAGTAAAGCCTTGGAGATGGTTTTGGAGGAGCTTATTGAGAAGCTCGCGAGCGCTTGGATAAGAATGGGCTTTTATAAGGCTACGACTGAAACTCCCATCGAAGAGGCTGGAAACTACCTCGGCGACACTGGGGCATACGCCAGGGTACTTCAGATACGTTATGGTCGGAGCCCCGACCCGGACCCTATCCTCGTAGCCATCCAACAAGCGAACGAACTGAGTGACAAAATAGACGCAGCGGAAGACGACGACGACCACCACACCACGCTGTCACAAAAATATGATGAGCTGCTTGATTGGCTCGCGGAGCAAGGCGTTGAAACTATGGCGGTCGTCAGGCCACCGAAAGAATTCTACGAATGAGAGCCGCGCGGGCGAGCAATGATGCCGGTCACTCGCCTTGACCAACTTCGTTCCGCGCGCCAGCTTGGTCGCAGTCCTCCAAAGCGACAGTCGGAGGGGCGTCGTTGCCAAGCCCCTTCAGTGTCGTGATCTTTGGGAGAGCCGATGATGATCTCGACCACCGCGCACGTTCAAAATGGTCGCGCGCCTTGCAGTTCGCCGCTCGCCATCAAGTCCCGCCTGAGAGATTGATTACCTTTATTCGGCGACGCGGCGGGTTAAATAAGTGCGGCATATCGCTCGGAAAACGGCCCGCGCATGCTGGTCGGCGGTAAGGGACTGCGTAAGTCGCGAGGCCGCCAGGGTCAACTATTTCCTACCTTCAGTGAGCCTCTTGTCTATCTTGGCTGCTTCGGTCTTTGCCTTTTCTTTGGAATCGGTAATGGTTTCCGTGCCCTCCTCGTTAAGCCTGCCGACTTTCCACGTGATGTCCGCTTGGATGACGTATCGGGGTGTAACCATGCAGCCTATATCGCACAACACATCATAGGCGAAATCGGGTAATGCCAATCAGCCCGTACGCCCGCGCCCGCATGTATGACGTTACGCATATATTAAATGCTGCATCGAATAAGCCCAATAATGCTCTTCTAGCACGGTACGCAGAGTTTTGCCTTGTAAAGTACTTGAGTGGGCGCTGGAAACCCCTCGCTGCTTTAGATCAACAATTGGGAGACGCTCCGTGTCAGACGCCGCTTTTCTAAACGTGTTAGATCGCCGCTCTAGCTTCGAGGCTGTTATTCGGCGTATGATCGGGGAAAACGTGCGACGTTATCGGCTCGCAGCAGAACTCTCTCAGACGGAGTTGGCGAACCGCATGGGCTTCTCTACGATGTTCATAAGCCAGTTTGAAAATGGAATAGCGCTTTCAAGCTTAGCGCATATTTACCGCTTTGCCGCAGCATTGGGGCTAAAAGTGAACGTGCTGCTCGACTTGCCCATTCAGCGAACGAGTCCATCAACGTTTTTAGCAAATAAAAGTGACATGACAAAGAACCAAGACAGACCCGGTAGCGATCAAGAGCGAGAGGATGTTACGTTCCGACAGGCGGAAGCAACGCCGACTCTATCGTATGCTGAGGATCCTGACGATGAAGACCGGGTCGCGAAATGGTGGGCTGCTGGGCTCCAAATCGATCCCGCGACTGCAGAAATCGAGTCGTCGAACTTTATGCAGGTATCGGATCCGGACGGGATCGACGTCGATGTTCCAATGACGTATTTTAATGTCTGGGAGGTTTACTTCGCCCGTTCCCCGGGAAGCCCCGCGTGGGTCTGTTTTTGCTACCTGCCCGAGGCCACCCGTGACGCCCTTTGGGAAAGGCTCAAGAAGTTGCCGGAGGACCATCGCCTATTTCCGCTTACCTCCATATGAGGCGATGGACACTAGGCTATCACGCTATTGGCCAAAACCCTTCCCGGTGAGATGCAATCGCTGCGTGACGCTGTCGATCCACAAGTCGCGGCGGCCTTTATCGGCGCTTCCATGGACATGCGGACGCAAAGAAGATTGACCCGTCGGTGCTGCTAGAGACGCGGCTATATCCGGACATGTTTCCATTGGTATGACAGGTGGGTGCGGCGACCGATCACGCCATGAGTGCATGTGGACGGTTGGCAGGCGTTGAGTTGCCGACTTTCGCTACACCGAAAGCTCGATTCCTGAACTCAAGGATCGTATCGCCAAGGCAATCGAATTCATCAAGAGCATCAAACCGGCGCAGATCGACGGAAGGTTGGCAAACGCGACTTATGGGAACGCCAGTGACGCTGTAGGGTTGCTCTTTAGCTAGCGACCCGCGATCTCCCTACGACTATGGCTTCCTGCGGGATGGTGGCGCGTGCGCTTGGGTTTACGGCCGCTACGTTGATCGAATGCCCGTATCAGGCGCCGGCACAACCTTGGCAGCATGTCCGCTTTTGGTGGGAAGAGCGGACATGATATGCTCAACCTGAGCTTTTCCGCTTTTGACCCGACTGAGACATGGACGGCTCGGGTAGGTTGCGGTGCAAAAGACCCCGGGGTAGACATTGCTCGCCGGCATTTTCCGCTTTCGGTCTTGCGCAGCGAACACTTGGCACGTGCCAATTATGCGAAAAGTTGTCCACACATGATGGGTAAAGTTGTCCACACATGATGGGATATTACGTGGTAGGTTGGTGGTCATCCGAGTGCATAGTCCCGCCGTCCTCGTTCCGGCGGCCCTTGCGTTTGGCTGGTGGTCGCATGACAGGCGGTCGCTTCTCACGGGCAACCGCGCACGCGCGGGAATGGATCAGTCAGATGCCCCGTCGTCCGATATTCGTCCTCATGGTCTTAATGCTTTTGCCCTCACTTCCAAGTATCGCGATCGCACGCTGCTCATCGCGCCCAGGATTCGCACAGTGTATGGCTGGCTGCCCCCACTCGGCGTTTAAGGATTATCTCCTTTGCATGCAGAACGCCCACTCTACGGCACAACAGCAAGCATGTCAGTTTGCGTATGAAGATGAAGTAGGGCAATGTTTTACGTGCTGCTGTCGGGCAAATCCGACATCGCCGACATGCCCTCCCAGTTGATCGACCATGGCCTCCTTTACGAAGTCTTTCTATCCGCACATTGCGATGTTCGGTCCAGCCGAGTTCTTGAAGTGCCTTTCAGGGACGCCGCGAGGTATTTTTGGCCATCTGGGTCGGCGGGCACATAGCCCCCCATCAGCACGCCGATCAACCGCACACTGCCGGATTGCTGACCGGCAGCGACATACGGCCAGCCGATTGCCGCTCCACCTATAAACCCAATGAATTGGCGTCGTCGGATGCAGATAGCCATTTGACCCTCCGCAGAGGAGTTAAATCCAGCGATAGCACGCTTCAACTTCACCGTCCCCCAGGAGGGCTTGGGGGACTTCCGGTGTTGGCACTTTTCGGACATGGCGGGAGCGCGCCGGGACTTCCGCTATGGGCGGAATAGCGGACATGCGCCAGCGCGGCTAGAAAGTCCGAGTCTGACCCAGAGCGGTAATTCGGTTACTTGCGTCGCGAGTGGCCGTAGACGGCTGACTGTGAGCCCGTGGGTCCGCGTTGTATGTATCGATGGCGACTCGGCGCACGATAGCTGATGCAGGCAGCGCGCGGAGAGCCACCCGGCCCGCAAGCTCTCGTGACCGGGTCGGCCAAGTATTCACGTGCAAAGTCATTGGTAGGTGCGGGATCGGGGTCGGATCCCATGTGGCGCGACGGTGAACCAGCTTCTGGTCGACAAACCACCTGATCTCGGATGGATCCCATTCGATCGTGAATTGATGCAAGGCCTTTGAAGCATCAAATCTCAACTTGATAATAACGGGCGTTCCCCGATAGCCGTAGTCGAATTTCGCCCCGTCGGTGCCTGGGTTGTAGAACACATTGACCAGAAGATGGTCAGGCTGATTTCCTAGTATTTCTACATCGATCTCCTGTCGGGGCGAGTCACGATGGAGGAAGAAACCGGTTACCAAGCCGGGAACATTGGTGGCTTGCAATGTCGCTTCAAAACGCCCGAACAGGAAACTGGCGCGGCTCGAGATCGCGGCCGCTCCGAGATTCCGAACGCCAAGTGGCTCCTCAGTGACCGTAAGCGAGAGACCGCCGCTCGCTGATGAGGTTACGTTAGCTGGGCGAAAAAGACCGAGGTTTCCGGGGAAGGTATCGTTTCGCAGCAGCCAACGGACGGACTGGATTTGAGCGAGATCGTCCTCGAAGCACACCCGCAAAGAAGCTGACGATGCCTGCCTCTCGAACGCACTCGCGCTGATTCCGGCCCAACCTGCGCGTCGTTTCGCTATCCACGGCGACGGGTCGTGCCGAAGCCGCCTTGCAGGCGCGGCCATTTCCCTGCTTGGTGGCACTCGCTGGTGCCTTCGCAGTCCAATATCGCGAACAGCCGGATATTGCCCATCCGGCGGCGACAGCTTCAAATGGTCACAAAGTGCACGCCAACTGCTTGTGTGTTCGCGACGCAGATGAAGGACGTCGGCTCCCTCCAACGCGGCTGGTACAGCGCCACTGTTGACATCAGCGGATTTCGAAAGGTCGTCGATCACAATGTACTTGGCGTTCGGGTAACGCTGGGTGAGCACTCGCATCTGCGATACTAACGAACCGATGTTGACGTAAGCATCGAAAACACGATCAGTACGACCTGCGAGCAGGCTCCCAAATTCACATTCAGGGATGTTGTCAAAATCGCTGCAACAGCGATAGCCAAGCATCGAGAGGGCCATTGCAAGCGACGAGAGCCCAGATCCCGGGGCTCCGAATGCGAAAACCGGCGAATGGGTCGGCCGCCGATGAAACAGCGCCGCGTCGCCGGTATCGAGAATGCCAATCCGGCTCAGTGCCGGCAGGACCGAGTATGAATTCGTCGAGCGGAGATCGCGACGTTGGTTGATCACTGAGCGGCGCAACGCCCGAACTTCCAGCTCTCGGAATTTGTGATTAATCCAGAGGTCGATCGGGCCGCGACATGGAAGAAGGTCAAGCAGCGCCTGAGCCCCCTCCTTTGACAGCACGTAACCGGACAAGTACCAGAGACCGCGTTCCGGCCGAAAGACATTCTTCGAAAGTAGTTCCTTTGGAGCACCGTGGCGCACCTCCCGGTACGACACATACAAGATATCGAACATTGGAACGGCCCGATCAGCGCCTTCCATCTCGCGCCACGCCTCCTCAAGGATCCGCCCAAAGCTGCGCTCAAACCAGACGTCGTCCTCAAGCACTAGAGTATAGGAAGCATCGGACCGCGCGATCTTTTTCCAGATGCCGATGTGCGAGCATGCAATGGCGATCTCTGCGTGACTCATCCTAATCGGGCGCTCAAGATCAAATGTATCCGGGACTGCGTGAGGCTGCGGTTCGACGAATAGCTGGTCCCCAAGGGTGTAAAACGGCTCGACATCCCCGCTATGAAGGAATTCTGCGGGGTCGACCTGCGCGTCACATGCGGAGTATCGGACGACGCACTCCGATAGCGGCCTGCCAGATGCGTCCAAGACGCAATTGAACTCACGCAACATATCATTCCAACGGTTCGTTTGTCTGTCGAGGTTGATGACAAAAATCGAACCAATCCCCGATTGATGAGTATCCGACGCCCCCAAGAGCGCAAGGCACCGCTGCCGCGGCAGGCGGGATCGGCATTGCAAAAATAGGGTGTGGATAAAGCTCGACGCTGAGCGCAGGGGTTTGGAAAGGTTCATTTGTGCATTATTCACTCTTACGAGCGAACCTCTTTTGATTTGATAATCGCCAGTTTCTTGCATCGCCACGGTGACTCAGTGGCCATCGCGAGACGGCAAACGAGTCCCAGTCGCGCAATACAACCAAATCGCTTTCAACGTCGACCCCGGACGACGCGCCGAGATCGAAGATCGACTTCGAAAGATTCCCGGGCCCGGTTGTCCCTTGAATCTCAGGTAATACATCCTCGCCGGCAAGCTCAAGAAGACTTGTCGCCTGAATGAGCGCCCGTTCGATGATCGGATGTCCTCGGCTTGCAATGAGTGGATTATTGTTAAAGTAGAAAATCCAACTCGGGTCGCGGGCATCCGCACAGAGGAACACGGAAGGATTTACCATTGCCGAAGAAGCGATGTCGTAACAGAGGGGTTGGAGTTTGAGCCGACCGTCCTCGAACAGCCAGCCGATGTCGGTGCCAACGCAGACATCGTCCGCATCGACATAAAAGCCGCCTTCGACTAGTAAGTAGCAAAGCCGGAAGTAGTCGGCCTGCATTGCAGGGTGGTAGCAGCGTTTGAAGGCGCACTCGTGCCGCGTACCCAACGAACCACCGATGAATGCCTCAGCGGCGTACTCGTCGAATAAGCGATGCGTGAAGCCGCTCGTCTCCCAACAGCTCCACGATGCGACGCATTCCTCGACGTCGTGCGGCAACTGCCTAAGGTCATGCCAAAACTGCACGATCGTTCTGGGTATCAGATGATCGTATCGAGTCTTGACGGACTCCTGCCCCAAGCGTCGTTGAACCAGCTTTCTGATGAACTCCGAGCGCTGCCGATGGTGCTCGGGATTGTCGGGCTCCTGCTGCATCCAGGTCACCGTCGTTAAGATCAGGCTTTCGCTCGCGTTGGCGACTACGAAAATCTTGATGCTACTTGGCCGGTACTGCACTATATACTTCAAGTTTCCTTTGCGCGATAGGGGGAGAGGCGCACTAAGTGCACCTCACCTCGGGCATAGCCGATTGAATAGGACTCGATCGCTGATGATCGCTCAACACGGAGGTCGCTAGTAACGTGAAGATTCTCTCGTATAACCCCGGCCACGATGGCGCTATCGCGTATCTGCAGAATGCTCATTTGGCGTTTTCGATCGAGGCGGAGAAGAACTCGAACTATCGACACTCGCCGATATCCAGCCATGACGTGTTCAACGTTCTTGGCGAAGTGGACAATATACCCGACGTTATTTGTACAGGTGGTTGGTGGCCGCGAGACCACTACGATTACTTACACGGGCCGCGTGTTCAGTACCGGGGCGTGTCAAAGAACGACCTCATCACAGACCAACGGCATCTTTTAGGAAGGTCAGTCCACTATTTCTCGTCTTCTCACGAGCGATCGCACTTACTTTGCGCTTTCGGCATGTCGAGCCTGCCAACAGGCACTCCGTGCTATGCGTTGGTATGGGAAGGAGAGATAGGCGCTTTCTACGAAATCGATTCGGCGTTGAATATAACGCTCCTTGCCGATGTCCTGAATCAGGTGGGGAATCGTTATGCCTTACTCTACGGCCTAGCAGACCCAACCTTTCCTAAGGATGGAGCCTTTCCTCGCGTGGAGGACGCAGGGAAGCTCATGGCCTTGGCCTCATTTTCAAATCGCAGGACACCTACAGCTGAAGAAAGGAGACTGCTCCATTTTCTACTGGACGGTCCGCGCCGAGAACTGAGCGCGTACCGAGACCTT
>Ga0207147_1019_pt2 | contig 20574 bp, 22 predicted proteins | sample Alteio_BWMinHeat_33_FD_153551 | JGI IMG/M metagenome (GOLD analysis project Ga0207147, IMG submission 153551) | Enriched cells from forest soil in Barre Woods Harvard Forest LTER site, Petersham, Massachusetts, United States -... | ecosystem: Environmental > Terrestrial > Soil > Temperate forest >... | reverse complement strand
TGGCGCCATTGTCGCTGGAGAAAGCAATTTTGAGATAACTGGTTAAGGCGGTGGTGGTGGTGTAATTGCTGTTGACGTAGGAGACTCCAAAGCGGTTCGTGCTAGAGTCGTACGCCAGGGCGATCGTCGGCCTATCAGACTGGCCATTCACGAAATCGATCATGACCGGAGCTTTCCATTTGTAATGAGCACGATCCCAGCCGACAAAGTAAAGCACGATGTAGTTTGAACTGACGTTGTTCAAGTTGCTCGTGTCGGCAAAGGCGAAGGCCGGATCGCCGTTCGCGTCCAGGACCATGGAAACACGCTCGCCGTAACTCGATACACTCTGCGCCGCGACGATGGGTGCGGGAGTTGGCGCCCCCACGCTAAACCCGACAGGTGGAGGTCCAACAATAACTTCGTTTGAGGTGGAGGCCGGGCCAGCCACCCGATAGGCGTATGTCGCGAACGGATCAATATTGCTGTCGGTGTAGGTGGTGGCTGTTGTCGTGGGAGAGCCAAACAACGCCGGATAAGCGCCATCACTGATGGCACGCCGCAGGATAGTGAATTGGCTACCCGCGGGACTGCCTGCGAAACTCAATGCCACAGAGGTCTTGTTAGCCGATGTGACGGTCAGCGTCAAGGACTGCGCCATCAACGTCGCAGCAGATACACATACGAACACACCCAGGAAACGCAATCTCTTGCTGCTCATTTACGGATCTCCTTTTGAGGGAACCGGCTCTGGGGGGACTGCCAGAGAGTGGCCGATGCAGGAACCCTGCTATCTAGTAACGGCCCAAAGCTTGCGAATAGGGCTCACTGGACTCGTGGCATACTAAATCTATGGCGGACATCGCCCTGCTGTTGGACCGCTGGGAACAAGGAGAACGGGCAGCTCTGGATGAGATGCTGCCTTCTATCTACAGTGAACTGAAGGAATTGGCGCGTATCTACCTGAGTCGCGAGCGCCCCGACCACACCTTACAACCAACCGCGCTGGTGCATGAGGCCTACATGAAACTGATCCAGCAGCGCCAAGTCGACTGGCGTAACCGCGCGCATTTCTTGGGCGTTGCGGCGAGTGTCATGCGGCGCGTGCTGCTGCATCACGCCAGGGATCGCAAAGCGCAAAAGCGTCATGGCGCGCTCGAACGCGTGGATCTTGACGATGCCTTAGAGGCGTTCGAGCACGATACGACGGTTGACATGATGGATCTCAATGCCGCGCTCGAAGAATTGGCCGCGCTCGAACCGCGCCACGAGCAAGTAGTTGAATTGCGTATCTTCGGAGGCTTGAGCGTCGAAGAGTCCGCGGAGGTAATGGGGGTTTCGTCAGCCACCGTGAGACGAGATTGGAGTGTGGCGCGATTGTTCTTGCAGCGTCGCCTCAACGGCGGACGCCAATGACCCCCGAGCGCTGGCGCCAGGTAGCGCAGATCGCCGCCGATGCGCTGGAAGTGGACGCCCCTGCACGCGAGGCATTTGTGGTTCAGGCCTGCGGCGGCGATCAGGAATTGCAGAGAGAAATTGAGTCGCTCCTCGACGCCGATCGTCCTGGTGGCGTCTCGCTCGATTCCGGCATCGAATCGGACCAGCCTGACCGTATCGGCGTCTACCGCGTTGTCCGCGAGATTGGGCGCGGCGGCATGGGCGCGGTCTATCTCGGCGAACGCGACGATGGTCAGTTCGATCAGCAAGTCGCCATCAAGATCGTCAAGCGCGGCATGGACTCCCGGGCCGTGGTGCGGCGCTTTTTCGCCGAGCGGCAAATTCTGGCCCGCCTGCAGCATCCCAACATCGCGCGATTATTCGATGGCGGCATGACGCCCGACGGACGCCCCTACTTCGTCATGGAGTATCTGGACGCCGTGCCCATCACTAGTTTTTGCCGAAGCCAGGCTCTGTCAGTGGACCAGCGCATCGAGTTGTTCGTAACCGTTTGCGAGGCAGTGGAGTATGCCCATCGCCACTTGGTGTTGCATCGCGACATCAAGCCCGGCAATATTTTGGTGGATGCGGCGGGTGTTCCCAAACTGCTTGATTTCGGGATCGCCAAGGTGCTGGAACAAGGCGAGGACGCTCAACCGACAGCGTTGGGATTGCGCGCGATGACGCTGCAATACGCGAGTCCCGAACAGATGCGCGGCGAGCCGCTTACGACGGCGAGCGATGTATACGCGCTTGGGCTGCTGCTTTATGAGCTTTTAGCGCAATGTGTTCCCTATCGGGTGCCAGAGGGAGCGCCGGCCGAGCAGGCGCGTGTGATCTGCGACGAGCAACCAAAGCGTCCAAGCGATGTTGCGCCGGCGATTTTGGCGCGACGGATTCGAGGAGACCTAGATAACGTCGTCCTCAAGGCGATGGAAAAGGACGTTTCCCAGCGCTACGCCAGCGCGGTAAATCTAGCCGAGGATCTTCGCCGTTGGCTCGCCGATCGACCGGTGATGGCGCGTCCCGCCAGTGTTCTGTACCGCGCGCGAAAATACGGATCGCGGCATTGGAAGGCGCTGACGGTTGTGGCGGTCTTTGCGATTGCGTTACTGGCCGCGGTTACCAGCGCGCTGCTGGAAGGGCGCCGGGCGGCGAGCAACTTTCAGGATTCGCGGCGCATGGCGAACTCTTTCCTGTTCGAGTTTCACGATGCCATCGCGAAACTTCCCGGGTCGACGCCGGCCCGAGAGTTGGTGGAACGGCGCGCGGTGGAGTACCTGGATATCCTTTCACGTAAAGCACCGAATGACCTCGATCTGAAGCGGGAGCTGGCCGAATCCTATGTTCGCATCGGCATCGCGCAAGGGAATAGAACCGATCCAAACCTGGGAAAGACCCGCGAGGCTGTCGCCAATGGAGAGAAGGCCGTCGCATTGTTGACCGAGGTGTACCACGTCAGGCCGTCCGATCCCGATGCCCGCGAGGAGCTGGCCCGTGCCAAGCTGTTCCTTTGCCGTGTAGTCTCGATCACCGATCCGGCGCGCTCCGACCGGCTGCGCGCGGAGGCGCTGGCGCTGTCCAAAGGCGTTTCCTCACCGAAACTGCTGGAGCGCGCCAAACTCACGATGGCGCAGGCTTACTTCGGCAATGCGGAAAGGCATGCGTCTGCTGGACGGCTTCAGGAAGCTCTAGTCGCGCGCAACCGGTCCATCGAATTGCTCACCGAACTTGTCGCCGACAATCCCGGATATGAAGAGGCGCAGCGGATGTTGGGACAATCCTTGAAGCGGCGCGCGGCGCTTTACATCAACGGCCTGCATGATCTGGACAAGGCGCGCAAGGACCTGGACGCGGCCACTCGCATTGACGACCTGCGCATCGCGCGCGATCCTTCGAATGCGGTGGCGCGATTGGATCAAGCGCTGGGACGAAGCTACCTCTCGTCGCTCTTGCGAAAACAAGGGGATCTCCCTGGGGCGGGCGTAATGATGGATCGCGCCATTCAAGCGCGCCTGGAGTTACTCCGCGCCGACCCGGGCGACGTGCGGAATCGCACTTGGCTGATGGGCAACTACGCCAGCCTAGCCTCGCTGCGTCGCGTCGAGAATCGCCTGCCCGAATCCATGGCAGCCGTTGACCAAGGGTTCGCGGTGGCGAATCAAGCGAGCGCAGCGGCAAAACGAAACGACCAGTGGCTGGAATTCTCCGGTGTGTTGCACTTGACCTCGGCACAAACCCGTGCGGCGATGGGTGCCTGCCTAGAGGCTTCCCATGAGCTGGAGGAAGGACTCCGTTTAAACGCCCACCCAGACTCCGCCGATTTGAAGCGCGCTCAAGAGGCCGTTACCGGTTGTCGCCCCAAATGAGTTCGAGTCATGGCTTGTACGCGTCCCTAATATCGCTTATCTTAGAGTTGTGACCGCCGAACAGAAAACGCGTCTCGACGAAGCCATCTGGACTAGTCCCCTTCGCATGAGTGGGACGCCCTGCTTCCGCGGCACGCGCGTCCCTGTACAAAGCTTGATCGACTTCCTCGAAAGCGGAGAAACGGTCGACGCGTTCATCAAACTTTATCCCCCAATCACGCGCGAGCAGGTTTTCACTGTGCTCGACTTCGCAAATAGCCAACTCCTTGAATGCGCGTTCTCATTGACGAATGCGTAGATCCGCGTGTCAAGCTGCTCTTCGGTGATCTCGAAGCTACCACCGTCCACGAGCAAGGTTGGGATACGCTTGAGGACGGACCGCTTTTGACCGCCGCCCAGCACGAATTCGACGTGCTCGTGACGATTGACGGCGGAATCGAGCATCAACAGAATCTTTCCAAGTTTCAGATCGGCGTCGTGGTTGTCCATGTGCCGAAGAATCAGTTACCTCATTACCGTGTTCTTCAGAAAGAACTCCTCACCGCTGTGGAGCGAGTTCGCCCTGGGCAAACGATCCATGTCAGGATGCCGTCCGGCTGAATTAAAAAGCTCCCCTATTAAACACCACTGCCGGAACGAAGAGAACAGCCTCCCGTCCCGGCAGTCGATTTCTTGTTACACTGTTTCAGCGGGCCCTTAGCTCAGCGGTCAGAGCAGCGGACTCATAATCCGTCGCGCGCTGGTTCAAATCCAGCAGGGCCCACCAACCACTCACTCGCTAGTTGCTCTGGGACGGCGCCGGACGGTGCGGCATGTTCTCGCTTTGCGGGCCGCCATGATGCTTGGCGCGATCCGCTTCCAACTTGGCCTTCTGGTCAGGGGTCAAAATGCTCTCTACCTGAGTCTGCGTGGCCTTGTGCAACTCCATCATCTGCTTGCGGAATTCAGCTTGCGTCAAGGACTGGTTTTCGAGGTCCTTCATCTTGGTGCGCTCGCTTTCATGAATCGTCCTGATCTGAGCCTTTTGATCGGCCGACAGGCTGTTCATGACGTCGGGAGGCAACATGCCGGGGCCGCGGCCGCGAAAGCCACCGGGACCACCAGGTCCACCCGGTCCGCGACGTTCTTGAGACGGGGGATCCTGGGCAAAGGCGACCGTGGCGAACATCATCACGGCAAGGACGAGAGTGAACGTTACGAAAATACGGTTGGATTTCATGGGGGTCTCCTGGTGTTGAATTCTAATTTGTTGGCCGCTGACGCCGTTGAGCCTGCCGGGTATGCCGGGCGGCCAACTGGGCCCGCTGATCGGCCGTCAAAATGTTGTTTACAATCTGATCGTGATTGGATTTCCGGATCGCTGTTGCCTGGCTACGGAACTCCGCGCGCGTCATTGGTTGCTTGGCCAATTCTTCCATCTTGGTGCGCTGCTGCTGATGAATCGTCCGGATCTGCGCCTTTTGATCGGCGCTCAGGTTCAGGCCGGCAAACTCGCTGCGACCGCGCTTGCCGTAGCCGTGGCGGGAGCCTTGGGACCATGCGGCGGTACTAGCCAGCATGGTGGTGGCCAGTGCTAAAGTGACGAGAATACGCTTGATCTTCATTCGAGAGTCCTCCAAGTCCAAGTAGACATGCCTAAATGACTTCAAGGTATATAACACAGGTCGCGTCAAAAGGTTGTGCTATATTTGAGTTCCGCGCCCTTAACAGCTTGTGGCGGGGGGCTGCCTGGCTTCCCCTCCATCACGCTAACGGGATTTTTTCATCCCCTTCAGACTTTTTGCACCTGACCGGCGTCTTACAGGTCGGAGATCCATTTTGTGAGCTAATGCTCTTTAGGATCATCGAGGACAGAGAACTGGTGGAGCGCGCCCGGCGCGGGGACGTGGAGTCGTATAACGTCCTGGTTTCCCGCTGGGAGAAGAAGCTGTACAACTATCTTCTGCGTCTCACCGGCAATCGCGAGGATGCTCTCGATCTGAGTCAGGAGGCCTTTTTTAAGGGCTATCAGAGTCTAGGGAAATTGGAAGACGCCGGGAAGTTTTCGAGCTGGCTGTATCGGATCGCTCACAACCAGGCAATGTCCAAATTCCGAGGCGATACCCGTCGCAAGGAAGACGCGGTTGGCGAAACTGGTACAGCCGCCGAACTGCGCACCGGCAACAGCGTCAGTTTAACCAACGGACGCCGGGCCTTCCCCCTGGAACTGGAACTGATTGTGGAGCGGGCGTTGGACGAATTGTCCGCCGAGCAGCGCGAAGCCATCCTCTTAAAGGTGCATCACGGCTTTCAGTTTAACGAGATTGCCGAGATTCTCGCCTGTCCTGTGTCTACCGTCAAGTCGCGCATCTACGCCGGGCTGGAGCTATTGAAGAAGTCCCTGGCGGAAGATGTCCCGGCTCTCAGCCGCAAGAACTAGCAAGAAACGGAGAATTATGAACTGCGAACAAGCCAAGCCCTATCTGTATGACCGCGCGCTGAACGAGACCATGCGCGACCCCGAAGCCGATGCCCACGTGGCAGCCTGCAACGTCTGCCGCGCCGAGCTCGCCGATCTGGAACTGACCCGCAAGCTGATGCGCCAAGGGCTGCCGGAAGAAGAGCCGCCGCGTCGCATTGCTTTTGTGGCGGATGCGCCCGTGCCTGCTCACAATCCGTTGCGTTTCTGGCAATGGTCCTTTGCCGGAGCCGCAGCGGTGGCGATGTTATTCGCGGTGCTGGCGATTCGCCGGCCGTTGTCGCCAGCGCCTCCAGTAGCATCAACCCCTGCCGCGACCTTCACCCGCGCCGAGGTGGACACTATCGTCGCGCAAGCCGTGGCCGCCAGCGAGCAGCGCCAGCGCGCCGAAACAGCGCAAGTGATTCAGGCCGCGGCGCAGGACATGTCCGAACAGCTTCACTATCTACAGAGCACGCAGAGTCAGGTTTACAAGCAGTCCGAGCAGAATCGTTCCGATCTGCGCCAGGTCGCCGTTCTACTGAGTGGACGTGAAGGAGTGCGGCAGTGAAAACCTTATTTGGAGTTTTGCTGTTTGTAGTGTCAGCAACGGCCCAAGCCCCGGACTATCCGGCCGTCAAGCGTCAGACGCAACTCTTTGAAACCGTATTGGACACCGCCGTGAAGCAGCGCTTCGAGCAGCCCTTCCTGGTGCTGCAGGAAACCAAAGGCGCGTATCTAGAAGGATACGGCGCGGTCTTTACCATGGAGATCAACCTGTATCCTTTGCGCTATCGCAATCCATTTGCGGCGACGCCGTACTCGGAAAAGGAACTCAGCACGGCCCGCACCCAGAAGCTGGCGCGGATCAAGGACCTGGAAACGCTGATCCGCGAGTTATTGCGCGATCACGGAATGGGATTGAATTTCCTGCCGCAAGATGAAAGCGTGGCGATTGTCGTGCATCTGTTCAATCAGGCCGAGCAGCACGACATGCCCTCGCAGCTTTCCGTGCAAGTAAAGAAGCAATGGCTGCAAGAAGCCGCCGGCCGCAAACTAACCGCCGCCGAGTTCCTACAAAAACTTTCCGTGGTTTCCTTCTAACCGAATGCGACTCGGCGAACTGCTCGTTCAGAAAAAGCTGCTGGATCCCGCGGAGCTTGAAAAAGCTTTGGCCATGCAGGCCTCGCGTCCCGAGAAATTGGGCCGCATCCTGGTAGACTTGGGCTTTGTCGCCGCGCGCGATGTTCTCGGGGCATTGGCCGAGCAATTGGGTGTTCCGGTGGCGGTTGCGGCTGACTATCCAAGCGTCACGCCGGAGATCGAAGGATTGTCGCCGCGCTTCCTGCGCCAGTTTCATTTCGTCCCGCTACGCGTTGAGGATTCCACTTTGACCCTGGCCATGGCCGATCCGCTGGATTCTGAAACCATCGCCTCGGTGCGAATGTTCACGCGCCTGAACGTGGTCGGATTGCTCGCAGCGGAAAACGAGATTGCGGAAGCGATCGACAAGTTCTACCCGGCCGATCCCGAGACCGCCGAGAAATCGGCGTTGGGGGCCGCGGTAGAGGGCGACGCCGAGGACATCGAGCAACTGCGCGACATGGCCAGTGAAGCGCCGGTGATTCGCCTGGTGAACAACATGATTGCGCGTGCCGTCGAGCGTCGCGCCTCGGACATTCACCTGGAGCCGTTCGAGCGCGACTTCCGCGTGCGCTATCGCATTGACGGCGTGCTTCATGCGGTTGACGCTCCGTCGCGCGAGTTGCGGGCAGCGGTCACCAGCCGCATCAAATTGATGGCGCGCCTGAACATCGCGGAACGGCGCTTGCCGCAGGACGGCCGCATCCAACTCAAGATTTTGGGGCGCGACATTGACTTGCGCGTCTCGACGCTGCCGACGCTGCATGGCGAAAGCGTGGTGATGCGGTTGCTCGATCGTTCAGCCGGGGATTTCTACGAACTGACTAGTCTTGGGTTTTCACCGGCGTTGCTGGAGCGCATGATTCACTACACCTCGCGCCCCCACGGGATTTTTCTGGTGACGGGTCCGACGGGCAGCGGTAAGTCGACGACGCTGTACTCGGCGTTGAAGGGCATCAACCTGCCGGACAAGAAGATCATCACCATTGAGGATCCGGTTGAGTATCAGATGGACGGGATCAATCAGATTCACGTGAATCCGCAGATTGGGCTGACGTTTGCGGCGGGCTTGCGGCACATTGTGCGTCAAGATCCGGACGTCATTATGGTCGGGGAGATTCGCGATCGCGATACCGCCGATATTGCGATCCGGGCGGCGCTTACTGGGCACCTCGTTTTTTCTACATTGCACACTAACGATGCGCCTAGCGCTATTACTCGGCTTACTGACATGGGGGTCGAGAACTACCTGATTGCTTCCTCGGTGTTGGCGGTGCTGGCACAGCGACTGGTGCGTGTGATTTGTTCCGATTGCCGCGGGGTGGGATGCGGGAACTGTAGTAACGGGTATCGGGGGAGGCGCGGGATCTACGAATTGATGGAGATGGACGATACGATTCGGAGCCTCGTGATGCGGAACGCGGATGCTACTCAGATTGCTACGGCGGCGAGGGAACATGGGATGCGGACGCTTAAGGAAGACGGGCTGGACAAGGTTGCACTGGGATGGACTTCTCACGAGGAAGTGCTGCGCGTTACACAGGACTAAAAACTAAGAATATGGAACCGCAGATGAACGCAGATGAACGCAGATTAAATCAGATCTCTGAGACCGTGATCGGTTGCGCGTTTACTGTGTCGAACACCTTGGGAAGCGGATACCTTGAGAAGGTCTATGAGAATGCGTTGGCCTATGAGATTCGTCAGGCAGGCCTTGAGGTGGTGCAGCAGCGTCCGATTGCGGTTCGTTACAGAGGCGTAGTGGTGGGTGAGTACGTGGCCGACCTTCTGATCGAAGACTTGGTCTTGGTGGAACTGAAGGCGGTCAAGGGTCTAGACGATATCCATCTCGCGCAGTGCTTGAATTACCTGAAGGCCACCGGATTCAAGCTTTGCCTTCTCCTGAATTTCGGTGAACCAAAGGTCGAGGTGAGACGCATAGTGAACAAGTTCTGATCTGCGTTTATCTGCGTTCATCTGCGGTTAAAAAGGTTTTGTGTTTATGCCAGAGTACTACTACAAAGCGATAGCAGCAAACGGCAAGGTCCTGGAAGGATCCCTGTCACGCGACTCAGAGCGCGCGGTCGCTCGCGAGCTCTCCATCGGCGGCTTGACCCCCGTCTATGTAGGAACCGAGCGTCAGAAGTCCAGCATGACCCTGAACCTAGGTCTGCGGCGACGTCCCGGCGCAGCCGACCGCCTGTATTTCACGCAAGAGCTAGCAACCCTGCTAGAAGCCGGTCTCCCGCTAGATCGCGCCCTCTCCATAGCCGCCGAGCTCAGCGAACGCCCCGCCTTCCGTACGGTAATTCAAGAAGTCCTGCGGGAGTTAAAAGGCGGCAAGTCGCTAACCGACAGCTTAGGCACCCATCCCGAAATCTTTTCAGAACTGTACCGCAACATGGTCCGCGCCGGCGAAGCGTCTGGCTCACTCGGAACCGTGATGTTACGCCTGGCCGAGTCGGAACAAGCATCTACCGACCTCCGCGGATTCCTCATTTCCTCCATGATCTACCCGGCGTTGCTGGCACTGGTCGGCCTGGCCTCGATTGCGTTGATGCTCGGCTATGTGATCCCAAAATTCGCCGAAGTCTTCAACGATTCCGGCATGGCGATTCCCGCACCAACGCAAATGCTCTTGACGCTGAGCGAACTCACCCGCACGTATGGACTGTGGGTGGCGCTCGGGATCGCGGCGGCAATCGTTGCATTTCGCTTCTGGGTGGCAACGCCCGAAGGACGCCTTCGCTGGGACGCCTTCAAACTCAACGCGCCCGCCATCGGGCCCATTGTCAGCCGCGCCGAAACCGCTCGCTTCTCCCGCAGCATGGCGACGCTCGTCCAGAACGGAGTGCCGCTGGTGCAATCACTACGCATCGGAAGAACGATGTTGAGCAACCAAGTGATGGCCAACGCCGTCGACGATGTGGCACAAGGCGTAAAGCGCGGTGAAGGTTTGGCCGCGCCGTTGCGGCGGAGCGGCGCATTCCCGTCGTTGGCGTCGCATTTGCTGCAAGTGGGTGAAGAAACCGGCCGGCTCGATTCCATGTTTACGCGCATGGCCGATATTTACGACGCCGAAACGCGTACCACCGTGCGTCGGGCGCTGGCGCTGTTCGAACCAATTGTGATCCTAACCATGGGGCTGCTGGTCGGATCGATGGTGCTGTCCATGATGCTGGCCATTACCAGCATGAACGATTTGCCGTTTACGAAATGACGCGAGGAATATATATGGCGCAAAACAAAAGACGCGGTGTAACGCTGATTGAGCTGCTTGTGGTCATCACCATCATCGCACTGTTCGCGGCCCTGGTCGCTCCCAGGCTCATAGGCAGAGTTGGCACCGCCAGGCAAACGGCCTGCAAGCAACAGATCAACGATTTCCTGACGGCGCTCGGTGCCTACAAGCTCGATACCGGCCACTTCCCGACAACGGAGCAGGGACTCGCCGCGTTGCGCGTCAAGCCCGCGGGAGTCGAGCGTTGGGACGGACCGTATTTGCCCAAGGAAATCCCGAATGACCCCTGGGGCAAGCCCTACATCTACAAGTATCCGGGAGATCACGGTGACGAGCCCGACATCATCTCCTATGGCGCCGATGGCAAGGAAGGCGGCGACAAAGAAGACGCCGACGTGTGTAGCTGGAAAAACTGAGCTAATGCCTCCGAAACTCCAATCCGGAATCACGCTGGTCGAACTCCTGATCGTAATGGTCCTAATCGCCGTTCTGACGGCGGTCGCCGCGCCCTCGGTGGGATCTGGCGTCGAGACGGTGCGGCTGCGCTCGTCAGCCGAACGCATCGCAGCGACGTTCCGGACGGCGCACGAGCGCGCGATACGGACGCATCACTATATGGAAGTCAGCATCGACCCGAAGTCGAATGATGTGGAGTTGCGCGACTTGGAGTCGGGAACGCTCTCCGCTTGGGAAATTCCGAACACGGTTACCGTGAAAGCCGGACAGCGCCTGGCTTTCCTGCTTTATCCCGATGGCGGCGCGCAGGCCATGCAGGTCACGCTGGAGAACGTGCGCGGACGGCAAACCGAAATCACGATGGACCCGTTCACGCTGCTGCCCGCGGTGCGTGAGGTGACCAAATGAAGAAGGGCTTCACGCTGCTCGAAGTTCTAGTCGCCGTAATGGTGATGGGTACCGCGTTTGCGGCCATCGCCGGCGTGCTTGGGACGTCCATGCGCAACGTCAGCCGCGCGGAAGAGTATCAGCGCGTGGCGTTGCTTGCCCGCGCCCAGATGAACGAGCTGATGACGCTGCCGTGGAAGGACGGCGAGATCTGGAGTGGTCAGTGGACCAGCGGATATCGCTGGCGGGCCCAGGCCACGCGCGTGCCGCCGCCGGTGCGGGAAGCATATTACGGACAGTATGAATTGATGCGTATCACCCTGGTCGGGGCCTGGACTACTTCGCGCGGCGAAAAGACACTAACGCTCGAAACAGCGCGAGTGCAAGCGAGGCCGCCACAATGAACGGGAGCCACGGAATGACGCTTAGCGCGGTCACCCGCAAAACCGCCGCAAGAGCCACGCGCGGCGTCACGCTGATTGAACTGCTGGTCGTGATCACCCTGCTCGGCTTGGTCTCGCTGGGACTGCTGTTCTCGATGCGCGTCGGCGTCTCGGCCTGGCAACGCGCCAACGCGCGGATGTCGGCGGATCGCGCGGTCGTGGCAGCCAGCGACTTGCTGGCCGCGCAACTGGGTGGCGCGCGGGCTCGCACTATCGGATGGGGCCAGCGCGAACAGCGTATCTCTTTCGTGTACTTCGAAGGACGCGCGGATCGCTTGCGCTTCCTCACCGATTATTCCGTCGCCTCGCGAACTCGCGGCGGAACCTGGCTGGCGGAATACTGGTTTCAGTCGAACGCCGCCAAAGAGTGCCGGCTGCTTTACAACGAAACCAATGTGCGCTCCGAGGATGACGTGGCCCCGACTATCGAACAGGCTGGCTTCAACACCAATGGTCTCTACGTCAACTTTCGTGGCGCTGTGGCTGGTCCGTCCACGAGGATTTTGTACAACAACTTGCGCGACTGTTCCTTCCAATACTTGATCGAGCCGCCGAACCTTCCGGTGTATTGGGGCGAGGCTTGGCCCGGCGATCCGCGCTTGCTGCCGCATGCTGTGGCGGTGCGCTTCAGCGGAACCGAAGGCCGCGGTATCGCTCCCGTGGCCACTGTGGCGATGTTGAACACGCGGGAGGTCTTTCCATGACCGTAGCCCGCAGCAGAAAAGGCTCGGCCCTCCTCGCCGTGCTTTGGATGACGGTGATCTTGAGCTTTATCGGAATCACGTTAGCCTCGACGGTGCGTTCTGAAGTTGCTTCCACCCAGATGCTGGTGCGAGGCGAGCAGGGATATTTCCTGGCGCGCGCCGGCATTGAAGCCTCGCTATTACAAATGATGGCGCGGTTGCCGGACGATTTCCCCGGCGCCTTCAACTTCCAGTTCGACACCGGCGCGGCGAAGGTGGAGTATCGCCCCGCTTCGGCGCTTTACAACGTGAACGCCGCACCCGTTCCCCTGCTCGCCGCGTTGTTCGATGAACTGGGACTCTCGCCCTCCGAGGCCGACGCGCTAGCGCGGCAGATCGAGTTCTATCGTAATCCGCCGCAGCCGGCGCTGCCGCATCAGATTGCGTCGCTCGAGGAGTTGCAGACACTGCCCGGAATGACCTCGAACGTTTTCTATGGAGGATTTCGCAATGGCAAACCGCGTCCTCCGCTCTACGAGGTCTTGGGAGTTCTTGGATCCGGGGGGATGGTGAACGCCAACTACGCACGTCTGGAATTGCTGGCGGTGATGCCGGGCATGAGCGAGACTCGGGCCGCCAACATGATCGCGACGCGGCCGATCCGGAAGCTGGATCCGGTGGCCGAAGCCTGGCATTTGACGCTTGCCGATTCGCAAGCCTTCACCCTGATCGCCCACGGACGCGCCAAGGACGCGGACTTCGACCGCATTGTGCGAGCCGATTATGTGCGCGATCAGAAACGTCCTTTGAACGTGCGCTTGATCGCCTGGCACGATACGAACTGAACCTGACTACGCTTATGTTGACTTTCAAAACAGCTATCGGAATCGCGGTGCTAGGAGACGATCTGGAGTTCGTCTGCCTCAAGCGTGGCTTGAGTGGAACCACGGAAAGCGGCCGCACCCGGTTAGCCAACTTCCGTGCGATGCCGGCTCCGGCCAGCGTCGCTGCCTATCAGGATTTCCTCGGGCTTTGTGGACTCGCGCACGCCAACGTGAGCGTTGCGCTTCCTCGGCGCGACGTGCTATTGCGTACGCTCACCCTCCCGGCAGAAGCGGCACGCACGCTGGATAAAGCCGTCGAGTATCAAGTCGACAGCCTGCATCCTTTTGAGGAAGGTGGCGTGGATTTCGCCCATAGCATCCTCCATCAAGATGATAGGCACGTGCTGGTAGCCGTGGCCATGGTCGAGAAGGGTATTGCATCGTCCTACTACGATTGGTTCGCGCAGGCAGGTATTCCGGTGGCCGCATTCACGGCGAGTCCCGCGGTGCTGTACGGCGGATTTGCCGAATCGGCGCCGGTGTTCGTCATCTCGCGAAGCGGGGAGACGTCCGAACTGCTGGGCATCTCTCGCGACGCCCTGGTGAGTCGCGAGGTGCAAACCGAGCATCTCGATCGCGAATTGCAACTGGCACGCGCGGAGCTGCGTCTGCCGGCGGAAGCGGAAATCGCAAGTATCGAGCAACCTGATCTGGCGTACTTGACCGCGCTGTCCTCGCTGAGCAAGCGTCCCTTTGCGATTAACCTGCTGCCGCCCGCCAGGCGCGCCTACGAATCGCCGTGGCGGCACGCAACGACCTACGCGCTCGCAGGAGTGGTCGCGCTGCTGGTGATTGCGCTGGCGGGGCGCGGCGAGGTACAGGATCGCATCTATCTCCGCCGCGTCAACAACGAGATCAAGGCCCTGGAGCCGAAGATCAAGTTGATGGAGAAACTCGACAGCAAGGAGGGCCGCGAGCTCACCCGCTTGATGACCTTGCATGAATTGAAAGATCGCACTCCGACGCGTCTGCAAATCCTGGCCGAGATTACCCGCGTGCTTCCGTCCAACGTCTACTTAACGGAGGCCCAGATCGGCTCCGACGGAATCACGTTGCAAGGCGTCACCGACTCGGCCTCCGGTGTTTTGGCGTTGTTAGCCAACTCGCCCAGTTTCAAAAGTCCGGAGTTTCTCAACCCGATCCTCAAGACCAACGAGGGCAAGGAACAGTTCCGAGTACATGTGCAATGGGCGGGGGGCAAATCATGAATTGGTTTGCCAAGCTTAGCCAGCGTGACCGCCGGGCCCTGATGTTGCTAATGCCGGGAGTGATCGCGATCCTACTGGTGTACTTCGTGGTTTTTCCTTGGGTCGACGCCGCTGGGGATTCCTCACGTTCCATTGCGGTGCGGGAGAAGATGCTCCACAAGTATCAAAATATGGCGGCGCTCCTTCCAGCGCAGGAAACAAACGCCGCGGCTTTGAGCGGCGCTCTGGCCGCGGCCGAAAAAGGATTGCTCAGCGGCGCGACTCCGGCATTGCAAGTCGCCGAAGTGCAACAGATCGTGCGGGACTTCGCCAGCGCCCAGGGAATCCTGGTGCACTCCGTGGAATTTATTCCACCGAAGAGCGCCGGCTCCGGTTACTCGCTGGTTGGCGTGTCGCTAGGTTTCACCGCCGGGATCGATCAGGCGATGGCGTTTCTAAATACCATCCAGAATGGACCGAAGATCCTGGCCGTGGATCAACTGCGGATTTCCGCCGCTAACGTTGCCGCCACGGCTAAGGATCCCATGAAGAAGCAGGTGAACGTGTCCCTGCAGGTTTACGGTGTCGCACTTGAGAAAGAGAAAGAGAAATAGGAGTCGATATGCGAAGACAAAGTTGGATCATCAGTTTGTTGTTGCTGGCCGTGGCCGTTGGACTGTCCTGGAAACTCCGCGCCGATTGGCTCCGCGGCAATCAGCGCTACGCCAATCTGAGCGGCGCGTCCGCGCAGTCGCGCGCTTCGGTGCCAGCGACTCTGCCAGGCCAGCCGGTTACGGTTTCCGGCGCCGAGTTGATCGTGCAAAACAATCTTTTCTCGATCGACCGCAACAATACCGTTGCGACGATTGCCGTTACGAAGGCTACGCCTCCGGATCCGATTTTGATCGGCGCCATGAGTCTCGGCCCCGGCCGGGATTTCGCGTTGATGGCGGAAGGTGGTCCGCAGCCCGGCCCATCGCGGCAGGTGAAAGAAGGTGAAATGATCGGCGACTTCAAAGTCGTAAAGATCGCCGGCACCTTCGTGATCGTCAGCTATGACGGTCAGGAAAAGCGGATTGAAGTGAGCTTTAGTCGAGTGACGCAGGTGGCCGCCCCCTACACGCCGCCGGCGCAAGCCGAGGCTCCTGCCCCGCGGAATAACTCGATGGCGGTTAGGACCATAGCGCCTCCTCCCCCTCCGCCGCCTGGAACAATCATTAGCAACCTGATGGGCACCGCACGTACCTCGCTGCAAATGTTTGGTCCGGGCGTTCCGGACAACTATCCGGCAGGAACCGTGATCAACGGATACATGAAGAAAGTGCATCCTTGGCCGTTCGGCGGACAACAAATCTCGTGGGAGAAAGTTCAACAATGAAACGCTTCTTACAACAAATCGCGGTCGCTCTTTTGACGCTGGCCCTCTCGAGCCAGACGGTCGCACCTCCTCCAGCCCCGCAACAGCGCGCTCCCGAGCCGCCGCCGGACACCAGTATTTCCGGGCTCCATCTGGCGGGCGCCGACCTGCTCCAGGTGGTCGGTATTATCGCCGGGGAGTTGAAGCTGAACTACGTGGTCGATCCTGGAGTGAAGGGCAGCGTCACGATCAACACCATGGGCGATGTGAAGCGCAGCGACTTGCTGCCGTTGCTGCAGATGATCCTGCGCGTGAACGGCGCCACGGCGGTGGAGAACAACGGCCTCTGGAGAATCATGGCTATCAAGGACGCCGTGCATGCTTCGGTTCCTCCCGCGCTCGACGCCAAAGGATTTCCGCTGGACGATCGCATGGTGTTGAATGTGATTCCGTTGCGCTATGCATCGGCCACCGATTTGAGCCATGTGCTCAGCAACTATCTTTCTGACGCGGGCAGCATGGTGGTGCATGAGGCGGGCAACATCCTGTTGATCACCGACACCAGCCTGAGCATGACCCGCTTGATGGAGTTGATCGCGCTGTTCGATTCCGACACCTTTGCCGGCCAGCGAGTGCGCATGTTTCAAGCCAAGAACTCTTCCGCGTACGGTTTGGCCAACGATTTACAATCTGTCTTCGCGGCTTACGCGACGACCGGAAAATCGCCGATGCAGTTCCTGCCGATCGAGCGATTGAACGGCGTGCTGGTGGTCAGTCCCAATCCAGCGGCGTTCGTGGAAGTGGAGAAGTGGGTGGAGAAGCTGGATGTGGCGACTCGCACCGGAGGCATTCGCAACTATGTATATAAGGTCCAGAATGCGCGCGCCGAGGATCTGTCGAATGTGCTGCTGATGCTTTACGGCGGCTTTGGCTCGACCCAATCCTCGCAGCAGCGCGGCGGAAGAAATACGCGGAGAAACGGGAGCGGAAGCGGGCAGTCGACGATGTCGCAAAACTCTATGCAAAACCCGAGCCTGGCGATCGCGCCACCCTCCGGCACGTCCGGGCAGCAGATCATGAGTGCGCAGCAAGCCACCCAAAATGCGGTCAGCGCCGCGCGGCCGGGCCAGCCGACACCTTTGGCGGGAACACCGCAAGCGGCCGGTAACGGCGACAACTATGGAGGTCCGCGCATTGTGCCGGATCTGGTGAACAACATGTTGATCGTGCAGTGTACCCCGCCGGAGTGGGAAGAGATCCGCACCACGATTCAAGATATGGACATCGTGCCGCGGCAAGTATTGATCGAAGCGCAAATCTTTGAAGTGAATCTCACCGGCAATCTGTCGATGGGTGTCACCGCATACTTGCAGCAGCAAAACGGCGCCTACCGTACCTTGACCGGATCGCTCGCGCCCAACGCCGCCGGTACCAATGTGCTCAGTGGGTCGGTGGGATTGTTGGTCGGGCGTACTCGCCAACTCATGGCATTTCTGACCGCCGAGGAGGATAAGGGAGTGGCCAAGGTAATCTCCGCGCCGTCCATTCTGGCCAGTGATAATCAGGACGCCAGCATCGAAGTCGGCACGTCCATTCCTATTCTTACTTCGGTCGGCTTCACTGGCGCGCAGGCCACCGGCGGCGGATCGATTTTCACCAACGGAATTACGAACATCGATACCGGCGTAATTCTCAACGTTACACCGCGCGTCAATTCCGGCGGCTTGGTTACGTTGCAGATCAGTCAAGAAGTCAGTGTACCGGGGCCGCCGCCCAGCACATCGATTCCATCGCCCACGATTCAAAAGCGCACCATCTCCACGCAGGTGACAGTGCAAGACGGTGAGACCATCGCGATTGGCGGAATCATTCAAGACAATAAGACAACGACGACGAATCGCCTCCCACTGCTCGGCGACATTCCCTACATCGGCGCCTTGTTCGGCAGCACTAGCATCACGCACAATCGCACCGAGTTGATCGTGCTGCTCACGCCGCGCGTGGTTCGCAACATCAACGAAGCCGCCGACATGACCGACGAGCTGTCGAAGAAACTGAAAAGCTTGCAGAAAATGATCCGGCAGAACCCGTGATGGGAGCGGAAAAGTTTCTTTCGAGTAAACCCGTCGAAAAAAAAGTCTTGACACTTTCCCCGGGTGCTGGTCTACTGATACTGTTCCCTTTGGGAGAGATCCTTAGGTGGAATGACACGCCAAGCGCCCGTTTTGTATTTCCCGCGCCCGAGCGCCCGTGGCTGTGTGGCTAAGAAAGTTGACAACCGCTGATTTATTATGGTACGTTGTCGGTTTCTATAGCCCTGACACGGGTCCAGCCTGAAGGCTGCACCTCAAAAAAGTTTCTTGTACGACCACAAGTACCGCTAGCCCCTCTTGGGGGGTCTGGTGTATGCTTGGGGGGCATCCAAACCAGCAGTACAGCCAAGTTTTAGTGAGGAGATCCAATTGAAGGAGACGGAGGAGATGATCCACATGACCAGGAAAACAGCCGTAACCAGCTTCGTGGTGCTTTGCGCACTCGCCCTAGCCATCCCGGCGGCGGCGCAGGTGTCATTCAATGTAACCAGTTCAGCGCAGACGGTGCGCACGGAAGGTCAGACCGAAACGGCCGGCAGTGTCAATATGAACTGGGCCAGCGGTACGGCTATCAGCGCCGGCTCGAGCATCACCCTGACCTACGCCACAGCTACGGTGCTGCCGAATTCGCCTTACGTCACCGCCAAAATCGGTGGTGCCACTTGCCTGCCCACCCAGGGGAACCCATCGGTTGCGGGTACCGGGAATTGCAGCAACATGACTGTGACTACCTCGGGAGCGTCGGTGGTCATCTCGTTCTCGGGCGGCCCGACACCCTCGGTCGCTGCTGCGTTCGTGGCTGGCGATTACATCCAGGTTGCTCAGACTCGCTTGAATATCGCTGGAGTTACCGGAGCCCAATTGGTCAGCGGAACAACGCCGTTGGCAGCGACCATCTCCGGCAACAGCCCCAGCGCCAATACCATCACCTTCAATCAGAACCAAGTGACGGTAGCGTCCATTTCGAACTCCTTGAACGTTGCTAAGGGCACCACGGTCGCTATCGCGACCTGTGCCGTACCGACTCCTCCTCCGGCCGGAAGCTTTTCCGTTAAAGCGACGGAAGTTTTCCCCGCCGCTTTCACCACTGCGGGAGATGAGAATCTCTATACACCTAACTTCGCAGGTGCTCCAGGGAGCCTCACCGGCGTGACCGTTAACTTTGTCTTCTACAACGTGCCTCCGGGTTTGACGATCGCTCCGGTCGCGGGTGCGGGCTTCTATACGGGTAGCACTGCGGGCTTCACCGTGGGCACCGTCACTGGTTCGCAAACGTCTGCTTCGGCTGCGACTCCGCTGACCTTCAGCGCCACGGTTACCGCCGATAACACGTCGAGTGTTGAAGCCGCCATATTCAACTTTACGCTCGGCGCTAGCTCTTCCACGGTTACGGCGTTGGCCGCTAATGGGTTGACGAGTCCGTTGAGTATTACCGCGCAGGCGTATCTGGGTCCGGTTACAAACACTGCGGCCACCGTAGTGCGCTTCACGCAGTTGCTCTACCCGGCAGCTCCTTTCACGGTAGCGACCATCAGTGATTGCGTGACGAACTTGCTTTTCCCGTACCACAATGCGGCCAACGGGTTTGACACCAGCTACTCCTTTGCCAACACTACGTCGGACGCCTTCGCTTTTGGCGCTCCTGGCTTGGCGAAACCGGTTTCCGGAACCTGCAAGCTGACCCTGTTCACCTCCGACTTGGCGGGGAACGCAACGGGCACGGCAACCCTCACGACTCCGATTGTTGCCACCGGTGGAGTGGTTGCATTCAGCTCCGCTAGCGGTGGTGGCGGAGTGCCCGCCGGTACTCCGTTGGACAACCAGGCGGGATACGTGATCGCGGTGTGTAATTTCTTGGACGCACACGCCTACGCCCTGGTCACCAACGGGAACGCCTCAGTGGTGCCAACGGGCCAGCAGTACGCAACCGGCTATTTGGGCTTGGTTCTAGGCGCCGCTCGCACTCTGAACGAGTCGTTGGGACATTAACGAGCAGTGGAATGAGTGAGGCTCGCCCGAGAGAGCGAGCCTTCTCTCCACGACAATGAGAAACAGGAGAAAAGACATCATGAAGAGTTACCCATTTCAAGGAGGGCCCAACATGCAGGCTAAGAGGACCAAGAATCTTGTAAACGCACTCTTGCTCGTTGCCATCGTGGCGATTATCGCCGCGGTTCCGGCGGCGGCGCAGGTGTCATTCAATGTAACCAGTTCAGCGCAGACGGTGCGCACGGAAGGTCAGACCGAAACGGCCGGCAGTGTCAATATGAACTGGGCCAGCGGTACGGCTATCAGCGCCGGCTCGAGCATCACCCTGACCTACGCCACAGCTACGGTGCTGCCGAATTCGCCTTACGTCACCGCCAAAATCGGTGGTGCCACTTGCCTGCCCACCCAGGGGAACCCATCGGTTGCGGGTACCGGGAATTGCAGCAACATGACTGTGACTACCTCGGGAGCGTCGGTGGTCATCTCGTT
>Ga0207147_1059_pt1 | contig 20861 bp, 18 predicted proteins | sample Alteio_BWMinHeat_33_FD_153551 | JGI IMG/M metagenome (GOLD analysis project Ga0207147, IMG submission 153551) | Enriched cells from forest soil in Barre Woods Harvard Forest LTER site, Petersham, Massachusetts, United States -... | ecosystem: Environmental > Terrestrial > Soil > Temperate forest >... | reverse complement strand
GCTCCAAAGAGCAGTCTCGCTGCGCTCGCGTAAGCGTCAAAATACATTTTGCAAAAAAGATAGAAGCCCGAAGGGCTTCGACTGCAACAGCCCAGGGCATCGCCCTGGGAAGTGATGTAATTAAAATATTGCAGCCTGTAAGGCTGCTAGAAGATATAGCAGCCCTACAGGCTGCAATAATTTATACAATACATTCCCCAGGGCGATGCCCTGGGCTGTTGCAGTTAAAGTCCTTCGGACTTTAGAATATGGTTATATTTGACACTTACGCGCTCGTTGCTCATAATAATTTCCACTTGGCACTAAGCACTAAGAACTAAGCACTATGCACTATGAACTATGAACTATGCACTACTGTGCGATCGGTGTGCCTGCTGAGGGCAAAAAGTAGATTGGATTGGACAGAGGGATCTTTTCCACATATTTGTCCAATTGTTTCGCAGGAATTACCGCTCCATAATATTCTAGAGATTGGTAAGTCGGATCGTTCCTGCCATCATACCATCCAAAATAGAGATCCCCTTTGACAGTATCCAAAGCCATGGATTGGAAGCCTCGATTGGCAAAATCTGTGCTTGCTATATTGATGGGGTTTGACCAAGTTTGTCCATTATCGCGTGAAATAGCGAATTGAAGTTTCATATTTTGTGAAAAATCAGGAGATTGCGTGGCTACAATTTGATAAAGAGCCTTCCTTTTATCATCATACACATTTGATTGGGGGCTGTTGTAAATGAACCCTCGGATTGGCTGTGAATCAGAAATTGTGGCGCTATAATTAATATTCAAAAGATTGGCATAACAGAAGTCCCAAGGCCCAGCATAGTTTTGGTCTAGAGGTCCTGGGGATTTAAAAATTGTTACTGTTGGCCCAATGCCTGTTCCGGTAGCCTCTGGAATGCCTAGAAACCAAACACGTCCATCTGCAGATGCTGTGATGGAAGGAATGACATTATTATTATGAAAAGAAGATAAAAAAATAGGGGTCTGAGGCGAACCAAAAGAGCCTGGGCCATTTATAGGTATGAAGCCAACAGTGGGCGATGGATCAGTTTCAGATTTATCGAAAGTGTCTGCAGTAAAGTGCAGGCCATAATTACCTTGGCCATCACCACCAAAACAATATTGAGGAAAATCATAGTTTTTAGTGGTTGACATCAAGGGCAGAGTATAAACAAGCTGAAAAGATATGCCTCCATCAGTGCTAACTGCCAAATATGGTTGGTTGATAGTTTTCCCGGAATTGTCCTTATCATTAGTCGCTAAGAGCCAAATATTCCCATATTTATCGGAGGCTACTCCGCGATAGTCCCCAAAACCTGGTTTCATGCCGCTTGGTTGAATATTGGTTGGCCCGTTTTCAGGCCATGTTTTACCACCATCAAAAGAAACAGCACGGTAAGTTGTTGAGCCTCCAACATTATAATCGATTACTCCATAGGAGACGACGATATTATTTTTGTTGGTCCTGTTGATAGCCACCGCGGTATCCCAAGCACCGACTCCAGGCGGTAAATCGCTCAATTGTATCGGCTTGGAAACTTTAAGTTTTCCATTTCTGACATGACCAATGGCAACCATGGCGTTCAAGGTATTGTTTGTTTTGTCTTGCACCATTGAGTTATCTGTCCATGTCCATGCTGCGACTCCATCGAATGCATCAGACACGTGAGTATCTCTGACACCGTTATTTTGAGCCCCTGCATTAGAAAATAGTGTTGTATTGATGGGGCCTGTGTTTATCTTAGTATTTTTAGTAAGCCTTACTTTTGGCTGGACTTCATAAGTGATATCAGTAGGCAATAATATTTGCGGTCCTGGCGGGATGATATTGCCTACGGAGCCGGTACCCTGGATAATCAATGCTCCTGAATTTGATATCGATATAATATACCCTGCAGGTGGATTGGGAATAGTAATGGGATTTTGGTTAAACGAGAAGGGGACGCTCATGCCATTGTCTGAAGCGCCAATCCAGGATCTATAGACCAGGTCGCTTGGACGTATATATTCAGGTAAAAATCCATTGGAGGTATATAAATAGCCGCCATTTAGAAAAGGAGGAATAGGTTCATAAGAAGCATATGCAAGCGGCCCCGTGAAGAAATTAATATTCGGCAATTGAATAGTCACAACAGGCCCTTTTTTTCACAATATTGAGAGTGACCCAAAATTCAGTACCATAAACAGGAACTCCATTTGCATCGTAAAGCTGCAATTGGATATTGTGTTTAAACGTTTTATCGCATTGATTAACAATTTGTTGAATTTCATTGCAATCATAGGCGAGACAAGCCCCGCTTCCAATGCAGTGAATGAAAAATATAAAAAGTTTAAAAAATTTCATTATAGATCTCCCCAAATATTTTCTCTTTTATAAACCTACAATGTTTTTTTTACTAATAAGTAAATTACTAGCTGTTTGTTAGGTTACTGCAACAGGCCGGGATGGCCTGATTATCTTTCAGGCCGAGACGACCTGACTACTTTTTTTCATTTGCAATTTTGTGTTTTTGATAAGAAACATAAATATGTTAAAATAAAAAGAAGATAATTTGATCAATAAACTTGGTCTTAAATAATGTACACAGATTAGTGGGCATATGCAGAAGCGTTTTTTACTTCCTGTCGCTGTACATTTAATTCTTATAGAAAATAATCAGATACTCTTGCTTAGGCGGCAGAATACAGGCTTTGAGGATGGGAAATATATTGTTCCTGCTGGCTGCATTGAAGGGAACGAGACAGTGACCCATGCCATGATCAGAGAGGCCCGTGAAGAAGCCGGCATCATATTGCAGCCGGAATGGTTGAAAGTCTCTAACATACTACATAGAAAAGGCACACCGGCTAACTGGGAAAGCATTGTCTTTTTCTTTACTACTACTCATTATGAGGGAAATATTTCAAACTGCGAGCCCGATAAATGCGACGATCTTCGCTTTTTCCCTTTGGACCAATTGCCGGACAATTTGATTCCTTATGTTAAGAGGGGCCTGGAGCTTAGCTTCCAGGGGGTTCCTTTCGCTGAATTTGGCTGGGAGAATTCAGATGTTTGATACCGTATTAGTCGATGACTCTGGGACATATGTCACCATTACAATTAACAGATTGGATTGCAGCAACAGCATAAGCATGGGGCTTTTGCAAGAAATTCATGATATTTTGGATTCTGTTGAAAAAAACGAGAGATGTTCCGCCATTGTTCTACAGGGAGAGGGCAATATATTTTGCAGCGGATTGGACTTCAATGAGCTTATAGCCTGGAATTTCGAAAAAGAGAAAATTCGTGTCTGGGCTGAGCTTTATATGAACCTTTTAAGGCGATTTACGATGATTTCCAGTGTCATTATCACAAAATTGGACGGGAAGGTACTTGCAGGCGGTACCGGATTTGCAGCAGCAAGCGACTATGTCATTGCAACGCCGAACTCCGATTTTAAGTTAACGGAAGCTCTTTGGGGGTTGATACCGGCAATGGTTGCACCCTATTTGATCAGGCGTATAGGCTTTCAGAATGCTTATCAGCTCTCTTTATCTTCCAAGACAATAAAAGCCCATGAAGCAGCTGCATTAAAACTGGTTGACGAGGTAGCCGAAAATCCCCACAATGTTGTCTTAAGTCTTTTAGAACGTTTCAACCGCTTGAAGAAAAAAAATATAGGCGAATTAAAGTCCTATTTTCGTAAAATGTGGGTAATCGACGAAAAGACTGAACAAACAGCAATCGATGAAATTGTTTTTCTGCTTCAGGATGCAGAAACCCAGACTAAAATTCGAAATTATGTTGAAAAAGGCATTGTGCCTTGGAAACAATCATAAGAGGTAGTTGCGAAACTCAGGTTCAGTCGATTTTCCGGTTCTTTTGAGCCGATTTTCGATTTAAAATTGAAGGGGTAATATCGACAAGAGTATATAACCCCTGCAATTTTAATCGAAAAGCGGCCAAAATAATCCCGAAAATCGACGAACCTGAGTTTTGCAACTACCTCATAAGGATAATAAATGAAAATACTCGCCTTCATTTTTATTTTCGCAGCTTTTTTTTCTTTATCTGCACAATTAGATGAAATGGAAATGATCAAAAAAGAAATCAAGAAGAAACAGATTGAAAAAGTAAACGCTGAAACGGAAGCCCAAAATCTTTTGCCGGCAAATTGGGAAGAGTACTCCAAAAAGATCAAGGAAGTCGAACTTCTCGATGAACAGATCCACTCACTGGAAAAAAAGCAGGAACAGTTAAAATCAGACAAATCTAAAGTCACCAATGAATCATGACCCGCACAAGAACAGGGAACCCTTTTCAATCTATAACAATTCGCTGGCGCTGCTGACTGATTTTTATCAGCTTTCCATGTCCTATGCTTATTGGAAATCCGGACTGAACTCCAAAGAAGCTGTTTTTCATCTGTTTTTTCGCAGACCTCCGTTCAATGGTGGCTTTACCGTTGCAGCTGGATTGGAAAGCGTCGTTAAGTACCTTGAGAACTTCCATTTTTCAGAAAGCGATCTAACCTATTTAGCGACAATAAAAAATAATGAACAGCAGCAATTTTTTTCCGATGAATTTCTTAACTATCTAAAAGATCTGCGCTTTGAATGCGATATAGACGCCGTTCCAGAAGGGACAGTAGTCTTTCCCTATGAGCCCCTGTTAAGGGTAAAAGGGCCATTGATCCAGTGTCAAATATTAGAAAGTCCTCTCCTAAATTTAATGAATTTCCCCACTTTGATAGCTACCAAAGCAGCTCGCATTTGCATTGCCGCAAAGGGCGACCCTGTTTTGGAATTCGGGATACGAAGGGCCCAAGGGGTTGATGGAGCATTGACAGCAAGTCGTTCAGCATATATCGGCGGTTGCGATTCTACTTCCAATGTATTGGCTGGCAAATATTTTGGCATTCCGGTCAAGGGAACTCACTCGCATAGTTGGATCATGGTCTTCGATGAAGAACAGGAAGCCTTTCAGACATATGCTGAGCAACTTCCTTCCAATTGCATTTTCCTCGTCGATACCTATGACACAATTGAAGGGGTCAAAAAAGCTATTGAAGTGGGAAAATGGCTGCGGTCCAAAGGAAAAAAAATGGTGGGGATCCGATTAGACTCCGGAGACCTCGCCCAGCTAAGCATCAGGAGCCGCAAGCTACTTGATGAAGCCGGTTTTACAGATGCCTTGATCTTTGCAAGCAATGAGCTGGATGAGACCCTGATCAGCGAGCTTAAGCGGCAAGGCGCCCAGATACATATGTGGGGTGTGGGAACTAATCTCGTTACTTCGCGCGATCAACCTTCATTGGATGGAGTCTATAAATTATCAGCAATTCGCGACAAAGGCGGGGAATGGAAGTACAAATTGAAACTGTCTGAGCAAATGCTCAAAGTCTCAAATCCTGGCATTCTACAAGTACGAAGATATTATTCGGATAAATACAATGTCGCGGATGCTATTTATGATATACATACGAATATGGATGAAGACAAGATCATAGTTGACCCTCTAGACCCTACCAGACAAAGAATTTTGAAAAAGGAATTAAAAAGCTATGACTTGTTAAAGCCCATCTTTCGCAATGGAAAGCGGGTATATGATCTTCCGCCATTGCAAGAAATACGCCAGGAAACACAGCGTGAAGTGGAACGTTTTCAGGTGGGCATTAAGAGGTTTTTAAATCCTCATCAATATATTGTGGGCATGGAGAAATCTCTCTACGACCTAAAAGTGGAATTAATTAAAAATATTCGCAGTAAGACAATGCAAACAATATTTCCTTCAGAAGATATTTTACACTGAGCCAACATGACAGCACTGATCTTGGTAGATATTCAAAATGACTTTTTGCCTGGCGGCGCATTGCCTGTCAAAGAAGGTGATCAAATTATTCCATTGGCCAACAAATTGCTTAATCATCAATTTGATTTAAAAATAGCGACCAAAGACTGGCATCCGACTGATCACGGAAGTTTTGCAGTGAATCATGGCAAGAAACCTGGAGATATCATTCCATTGGCGGGAATTCCACAGATATTATGGCCGGTACATTGCGTTCAAAAAACCGCTGGCGCTGAATTTCCAGACAATCTCGAAATCGAAAAAATTCATCATATCATTTACAAAGGCACTGACAAGATGATAGACAGCTACAGTACCTTTTTTGATAACGATCTAAAAAAGTCCACCGGCTTGGATAAATTTCTTTCATCAAAAAACATCCACAGTGTTTACATAGCTGGATTAGCAACAGACTATTGTGTTCTTTTTTCAGTCTTAGATGCCTTAAAGCTGGGATTTAAAACATATGTGATCGCCGATGCCTGCCGCGGCATTGACCTTTGCCGCGGTGATGTCGAACGCTCTTTCGAAACAATGAAAGATGCGGGAGCTATCCTCACGACGTCTAATGATATCTTGAAAGAATTTAGACACAGATGACACAGATTTCACAGATTTACACAGATAATTTTGAAAATGTAAAACAATTTTTACATTTTCATAAAATCTGTGAATATCTGTGTTATCTGTGTCATCTGTGTCTAAATTCTTTTCAAGGGATCTCTTTGTTGTCGGTGTCGAGGTCTTTTCTTTCCATGCTTTGTTCGACAAGTTCGTTTTTGTTCACGAGCTCTGGCGGCTCCTTATAGCCTATCGCATAGAAGATCCAGGAAGCAAACGTGCCGAAAATGACAAAAAGAAAAGCGCTGAACCAAGTAGGAATAACAAAGCCATTGATAATGACTTCAAATGGATAAAACACCCTTGACAGTTGAATAAGGGCAATTATAGCAAGGAATGAACCGGCAGCAAAAAGAGCTCTGTTTTTCATTATTACCTCTTCATTTATTATGTTTCGGGGTGGCGGGATTCGAACCCACGGCCTCTTCGTCCCGAACGAAGCGCGCTAGCCAAGCTGCGCTACACCCCGTTAAAAAATCAAGTTGGCTTTATTGTCTAAAGCATAGCGAATGAATTCCAAATTTACAGTAACAACATTTGAAAGAAATTTCAGCTTATTCGCATTGATCGCCAGCTTTTTCACAGCTTTGCTCCAGGTGATGGGCTTGCTTGGAGATATCCGTAATTTCTGCAGGTCGCGGCTCAAAACGCAGGCATACATCTTGTTGAATATATCGAGAATGTAGACATATCCAGGCTCTTCTGCCATCTCAATCTCATAGAGGGCTGCTCGACCGCTCTGTAGATTTGCTGGAGCTACTTTTTCTTTTTTTATGCGTTCGGACAAGGACTCATTTTCCTCTAACAGCACTTGCAAGCCCTCTTTACAACGAACAAGACTAGCTTGCATCTCTTCCATAACTTCGACAATTTTTGGCAGTGTCACGTGATTTAAGCGGTTGTTTTGGATTTCGCATTGCAGATGGCTGTTAAGATCGTAGTTTTGCTTTAGATGTTTTGAAATAACTTTTTTTAATGGAATATTGGGTACGCCTGCAAAACCCAGTCCTCCTTCCGTAGAATTGATTACGGTGACATCGGGGTGATTTTTCGCGAAATCAGATATCCAACGCGATTCTCCGACCCATTTCCAAAGGGTATAGATAGGCTTGCCATTAATATCTTCACGTATGATGGCCTGATTGTCAAAATTTAGCACATCGTTTAATTCCTGGTTGGTTACTTTCCCTTTTTCGATAATTCCTGGGGCATAAAATTCACGGTTGGTATAAGCCAGATCGACTCCAACAAAAATAATGGGATTGCAGCCAAAAGCGCTGGCTAATTCCAGGCAAAAGTTGACGACATTCAACCCCTCTTCTATTTGAGGGCCTTCGATTTCCAGCTTATCCTCAAACCACTTAGCAATGTCATAGCCTCCGCTGCCCTTTACATACAGCCTCGGACCATGGATAAGTTTGAAGGCATCGTGGTACATCCTATTGCGATAAAGAAACGGCAATTCAAAAGCACTGTTCGTTCTCAAACGATGCTGCTGCTCATCATTTGGGCAAATTCCGGCTCCAAGATGAGGCTGAAGACCTGCAGAGTTCAATGCGTTTAGTGAAGAGCCCCCTCCGAAGATTAAAGCTTTTTGACCAAGTTCCTTTAATAAAGGCAGATTTTTCTTCAGAGAAGGACCGGCTCCGCAAATAATTGCGGGGACATTCTTAAATTTCCCAAATAAACCTGTGCCTAGATAGGAATCGGGCAAGCAAAGCAAATTTGTATAGAAGTTCTTGAAAAATGCTGCGCCATAAAGCAGATATTCACTTAAAATGCCTTCTCGAATTGAGGCATCATAAGATATTTTTCTATGAAGCTGAACAAAATGATCATTTTTCGTCTTTTCATAGAAGGGCAAAGCAATCACTTTGATTTTTACTGTCATTAGCCGCCAATATAGATCGGTCAATATTGACAAAGGATCTTCCAAATCTCCATCTTCAAAATAATGAAGCTCGACCTGCTGATCTTTTAGGATTTTGCTTCCCATTTCAGTTTCAAGCAGGGCGCGGATCACAGGAAGCTCATCTTCCAAAAAGATAAGCCTGCGATTAGCTTTCTTCTTGAGCCATTTTTTTGCAGGTTCATAGATATATCCTAAGCCAACGCCATAAATGCAAAGGGCATCGCAATTTTTTAAATCTAGGCTTGCAAACCATTTTTCAGCCTCGCGTGCGGGATCTTTATTGGAATGGTAGATAGAAGTCTTTTTACCTACTGCTTTCTTTAAATTCGGGTGCTTGCTTTGAGTCTCTGTAAAAGAATATTGGCTCCAATCCATATAAGGCAAAAAGACGGCAGCCTTAGGATAGAGTCGAGACCATATGGCGAGATTATTTTGGAAAAGCTTTTCATTGCTCATTTTTTTCTTCTTTGTTATTTGTCTTATTTTGACCGCTGTCAATTGTTTTTTGCAAATTTTCCAACTCTTTTTTTAACTTATCGGTCATATCTTCAAGTCTTTTTTCCATTTCTATCTGTATGGAGGGCGTTTTCCAGGTGGTTTCTTTTGTACTGCAAATTTTAGTTCCGGATTCATGCATCAGTCCATCGCTAAGATCATGAAGCTTATGCAAAGCAGAATTAATGTTCTTAAAATTTTCTTCTAGTTCATATTTCTTAATGCCGTCAGGCATTAGCATAGGTGCAATCTTATGTAGATGATCAGTTACATTATCCAACGATTGAGTCAGAACATTAGCCTGCTTAGCGAGCAAATCAAAAAAGTCGGCTTGACCTTCCTGTTGGGGCTCTTCTCCGGATTCATCCCATTTTTTTATAGTAACGGGCACACCATCTTTATTATATATGATCTCCTGGGCTATCTGTCCATTACTATACCAGGTTGTAACATTTCCGATCGGACGATCGTATTCATATTCCATTTCAGCAATTAGAATGCCTTTTTGATCCCAAAATTTTTCCGAACCATGTTTTTTTCCATTAATGAAATGCAATTCTCGCTTTAGGCTTCCGTCAGGATATAGGAGTTTTGCTGGCCCATGTAATTTCCCCTGTTTATATCCAAATTGTGACTTTAGAGTTCCATCGATATAGAAGTATTCTTCTTTGCCTTCTTTAAGCCCGTTTAAATATTTTCTGGAGCTATGCAATCGGCCATTAAAATAGTAGTACTGGGAAGATCCTTGTTTGATGCCATTATCGTAGAAACTATAACCTAAAACGCTGCCGTTATCTTTATAAAATAGCACTGGGCCATGAAGTTGATGATTTTTATAAAACATTTCCATTTTGACATTACCTGAAGGATAAGCCAAAACTCTTTTTCCATTCCCATTTGATTCGTTAGTAGTTAAATACTCTACTTTTAAGTTCAAACCCAGCTCCGGTTCATTTATAGTCAGAATCCCTTTCTGATCAGATTCAAGAACCTCTTCTTTGGAAATGTATTGTTCATCTGCTTTATAATTGGTCAAGGGAACTAATCCTGGAGACGTATTTTCCGAAGCATCTTTAAATAAACTGAGGAGAAGCTCAGAAGCCTTAGCAAGAAGATTGTATCTCTTTTCATTTAAAGCATTTGTTTTATCATCCTTCAATTTCATATCTTTTATTTTTTTTAGATTCAAAGAATGACGGTGGTTATATTCGAGAATATTTTCATTTAAATTTTTCAGAATATGCTTAAAGGCTGTTTCTTCTTCTAGTTTTTCATAGATAGCATTTCGATTGCCGCTATTTGTTTCTTTGACTATTTGCTGGCAGTAATTTCGACAGTTTTCCAGACTGCGATAAATATCTTTAAATAAATCTCTTATATTTTCATATGTTACCGTTGTTGGCATTAAGCTATTTTGAGTCTCGCCATGAACCTTTAAATGATAGTCAAAAGACTCTACAGGGAGGTTTTTAGCCACTTCTTCCAACGATATATTTGGAATGCCCGGCATTCCAATGCCGCCTTCAGTGGCATTCAGCGCCAAAATTTTCCCTTTTGTAACTTTTCCATACCATTCAGATTCAGCAATCCATTTCCACATCGTCGACACAGGGTTGCCATGAATGTCCTGCATAGTGATCAATTCGTCGGCAGTAGATTTAGTGCCAAAAAAACGATTGCTTTGAGTTGGGTGCACCATCAAGCCAGGCGCATAAGACTGATCATTGCTATAAGCGAGGTCTACCCCAACTAAAATAATAGGGCTGCAGCCCATTTCCGCAGCCAGGGACAAACTGAAATTGACCACATTGTAGCCTTCATTAACTTCTCTGCTTTCTATTGAAAGTTCCTTATCAAACCAATCCACAAACGGATACCCAGCGGCCCCCGTAATATAAATTAAGTCGCCATGAACAGCTTCCAGTGCATTGTGATTTATTCTGGGCCTATATAAGAATGGTATTTCATAAGCCGTATTCGCAACTATTCGGTCCTTATGTGTAATATTTGGGTCAAGTCCCACTCCAAAGTGAGGTACAAAGCCATTGGCATTGACTGCGTTCAGGGCTGTAGATCCAGCAAAAATTAAAAATTTGTCGCTTAATGTTTCTAAGATCTTTAAATTTTTTTCGAGTGAAGGACCTGCCCCGCACACAATAGCGGGCATTCCATTAAATTTTTCGTATAGATGACTTCCTAAAAAGGAGCCGGGTAAATTCAAGGCGTTTTTTAAAAAATTTTTGTAATATAGTTGACCGAACGAAAGGACTTCTCCAATAAACAAGCTGTTAATTGCTGAGCAAAAAGCAGTTTTCAATTTTATTGTGAAAGCTCTGACCGGAAAGAGTTCGGTATAAGCATTTAGGAACGCAAAAAAATATTTCTGCATGGAAAATGGCAACGTTAAATCACCGCAGAAATTGTCTATATCTTGCCAATCAATGTATTCAAGCCAGGCCTGTGGGTCATCTAAAAGCTGAGAAGCGGTTTCAGTTTTCAGAAATTCTTTTATGACTTCTAAATTATCTTCTAAGAAGATAATGGAATGCTCTTCATTTTTTTTAAGCCATTCCATTGCTGCTTTGTAAGCATATCCTAAGCCAACACCATAAACATAAATTACTGTAGAGTTGCGCATGTCCAAGGAAGCAAACCACTGCTTTGCTTCAGTGAGTGCATTTTCGCTTGAATGAAGGTTAAGTGTATTTTCTCCTACCTTGTATATTAAGATTTGCTCCCCTGAGCTATTTTTGGATCGTTGAATATTTATTTGTTCCAGATGAACAAGGCCTTTCCAGTCAACTGACGTGAGATTTCCCCATTTATCAATATTAAGGCCTAAGAGCTCTTCCGGAGACATATGTATCCCTTTTAAGGATATGAAGAGAGTTTAAATTCTTTTCCACTTATCATCATCGACACGTCTAAATTTTTTCTTCCTTGTTTTGGATTCTTTTTTGTCTTCCTTTTTCACCTCTTTTTCTATCTTTGCAATTTCAGAGGCTATGGTGAAATCCTTTTGCACTTCCTCAACTTCTTTTTGCAGCACTTTGGAACGTTCGATGATCCTTCTACGGTCTTCGGGAATTTGTTCCAAATTGCTGATAGTTTGTTCAATTTTTTTCAGATCTTCAGGGTTGTGAGGAAGCAATGCTGCATTGACTTCAAGAAAGATTTTTACAGCTGATTCCATTTGTTCAAGCTGCTGGGAAAGCTGTTCAGCATTTTTATCGGCATTTTTTGGCTTTTGCTTTTCTAAATTTGCAATGCTTTCATGAGTAAAATGAAGCAATTTAGCAACTTCATCTAAAAAAGCGTCTAACGGATCTTTATCGGGCATACTTTTCCACTTATAATTTAATATTACTGTATTAGCATAAAAAATTTATATTCACAATCACGAGTCTTAATGATATTTGTTAAGGTAATCTGTTAATGCTGCCAGAGAAGTGAAGTGAACAGTTTCATTACCTAATTTTAGATGTATATCTTTCCTACCAAAACCAGGGTATGGCAATAAAAGTTCATATTCTTTCAATGAAGTACTTCCTTTGTCTTTAATGGCCACAAAAAAAGTGCCAGGTAATGAATAATTATCCAGCGGATCTAAAAAGGCAAATTTCTTGTCTGAATTAGCTTTGAAATAGACCTCAAGTTCAGATCTGTCCGCAACATGATAAGGACCATGAGTAAGGGAGTTTTCCAACGTATTGTATTTAGCTGATGATACACCTCCCATGCTCTCAAGTTCTAGCTCTTCTTCAGAAGGAGGCGCACTCTTAAAAATTTTAGCTGCAAATTCTTTCAAGTAAACGACTTTTTCGCTCAGAGTATTTGTTCCTTGAGTTTTGCTATGAGAGGCAGTCATTTTTTCATGTTCAGAACGAGCAGTATCAACTTCGTTAATGTGCCGTACTAATTGGCATAGATCAAGAGTATAAGGTTTGAATCTTTGATCACTATCCATTAACATTTTAAAAATTTGCTGTCGAAGTCCATCTATTCTTTCTTCTGAGATATTAGATTTTTCAAATTGACTTTTTTCGGGAGAAAGAGACCTAATTGATACAAATAAAGTTTCTAATTCTTGTCTTATGAATGGATCAACAGGAGGAGTAGACATAATTACCTCCAATTTACTAACAGTTATATACAACTAACTAAAACTAATTATATCATTTAGTTATTTAATCAACAAATTGACACACCTTATTAAAATGCAAAAAAAGTCCTAGACTAAGTAAAATTTATCTTTTATTTTAAGCATTAACATTGATTTTCAGAGGAACATACAAATGTCTGCGACTTACTCAGCTAAAAATGATACTTTTACGATCAAAGACAAAGAATTAGGCCTAAATATTCAGGAGAAATTCATCGCTGCTAAAGTTCCCGCCAACATAAAGAAAACTAAAGTCCTCAATGAAGATATCAAGGCCCAAGTAAAGAAAGACAAGGAAGGCAACCTAGAAGAAGCCTATCTTGAAAAGGATGGAAAGAGGCATGGTCAGGCGGTCACTTACTATCCAAATGGCAAGATAAAAACCGAGGTTTACTATAAAGACGGTAAATTACATGGCCCATCTTATTCATATGGTGAGAAGGGGCAAATTATCACTGAATCTTGGTTTGTTAATGGTAAAAAGGAAGGGCAAAGCCGGTATTTTTATCATGACGGCTCTCTTTATTGCATTCAACGATTCCTGGATGGCGAATGGCATGACAAGCAAGAGTTTTACTATCCCAATGGAAAAGTGAAAACTTTAATGAATTATATTCATGGAAAGATAGAGGGGAAGGTTTTGATCTACTCAAAATCCGGCTCCATTGAAAGAGAAATGCTGTACTCTCAAGGCCATGTTGTAAAGTGAACTATCTACTTCACGCAACCGCTGGTTTTTGGGAGGCTGATCCCACCCTAGCCAAATCAGGTTTGCTTGCTGAGGTCTCAGGCTCTGTGCTACTTTGAATTGCATCTCCCCAAAGACCCCCTTGGCCCCATTTTATGATATGATCTTCTTTAACTTTTGTTGGATCAGGCTGACCATGAGAATCTAAGAAACCAAATTGCTTTGCAATTTGGGTTTTGAGCCTAGTTGAGCATGGGGCATCACCTTTTGTTGATTTTGCTGCAGTATCAGCAAGTTGTTCTTTGGTCAATAAAACAGTTGTATTTTGATGAGAAGGCATTTTAGACATTTCAGTTGTAATATTATGTAAAATGGAAGTTGAAGGTTTTGTACCATCAGCACTGCTTAAATTCAGTCCTTTTGGCATACTTTGTTGCATTTGAACTGTAGCAACTGCTTTCGATAAAGCTTTAGCTGGCCCTTGCAATATATCAGCTTGCTTAAGCCTTGCTTCTTTTGCCTTCTCTTGAAATTTCGAAATGTTATTTTTCATTACAAGCGAACCCAGGCAGCTAATCATGAGAGGAATAGCAAACACTATTGGAGTGGCAGCGCCAAAAGTAGCTGCAATAAGGCCGACGGTTAAAAGTACACCTAATATCCCGGCAGCAACTGAAGCCACACCGACTAAAAAATCGATAATATTTTTAGTCCTTTTCATCTGGGTTTCTTTTTTTACAGTTCCTTCCAAATAGTCTTTTCTTGATGTATAAAGGGCCTTGGTGGCCTCTAATTCTTTTTTATACTCTTTTAGCTTGACGGGATCATTTTTAATAGCGTCCAATTTTGCCTCTAATTCAGCTTGATGTTGGGTTTTAGGCCCTTCAACTGTGCTCTCGCCAACCAATTTGTCTTTAATTCGTGAGATAGTTGATTTATTGCCTAAGACTTTATCAATATCTTTAATTTTTGCTTCTAATTCTTCTGATCCTCCACCTAAGGCTTTATTTCTTTCCATATATACAGTTTTCATGTTTTCTAATTCTTTTTGACGTTCTGTTTTAGAACCACCAGCAGTTATATTTCCTGAATTTGCTTCAACCAATTCTTGATCAATATTATGAATTTCCTGGAAGCATTCATTAATTTGGGAATCTATGTTTTGTAATCGTTCATTATCCTCTTGAATTGCTTTATACTTACTGCCCATTTGTAGGACACCAAAAGCGATAGCTCCTGCGCCTGTAGCTACAAATCCTGCGGCAGCCGCATTAATAGAGGTGCCGGCGAGGGAAGAAACGGTTGAAGCAATTTCGGAGCACCCCCCTGCTAAATATGAGAAGTTAGCTGCTCCTTGAAGATTTGTTGCAGTTTTTCCTATGGATTTTTGTTCTAGTTCCGCAATTGTTGTTTTGTGGTGGGCAATCATTTTTTCAATATCTATGTTTTTTAATCCAAATTTAGGAGGTAATCCTTGCTTTACACGATCGTCATCTTCTGCTTTATTTTTTGCCAATGTTCCTTCAAATTGTGAAATTTCTCCTTTCATTGTAGTTATCTTATTACTTATATTTTGATATTCTAGCATGCTAAATGCAGATGATGCTGTTGCTGTTAGCGATGAACCGAAATCCAAAGCTGAAGTTAAAGCGCCTACAACTTGCAGAGCGACTTTGGCCGCATCTTTCCCTGTCTTAGCAGCATCATCTATCACCGAAGCTACCGGACCTAATCCGACAGCCGCAGTATAAGTTTCATCAGATACCTTATCAGAGACACCCTGGGTAGTTGATTTAGCTTGTGCTACAGATTCTTTAAGTATTGGACTATTGCGACTTTTTGTTGCCTCTTCACGTACAGCTCTATTGGCGCTCAATTCGGTCATATGTGGTGCAATCACTTTTGCCAACATGCTTTTTTCTTTAACCAGTCCTGGAGCAGCAGCACCAGTTTCCTGTGTTTTTGCTGGTACTTTTGAGAAAAGAGTGCCATCTTTCATGGCCCTATAAATAGCTCCAACACATCTCTTTGTAGTTGTAGTTTGGCTTTGTTTATCGGAATCTGATGAGGGTGGAACAGAATTACGAGGAGTTGAAGCTTGCAAGGTACTATTAGTTTTTGAACTGCTGTCAGTCGAGGGAGGAGCTTCTACGTTTTGAGGGGGTCTGGAAACAGAATTTTCATTGTTATTAAAAGTTTGTTCTTTGACAGCATCGCTTTTTGCAACGGTATTTTCAAACCCTGAAACTTCTGTTTTACTAGTTGGAGGAGCTAATGATCCCGCACTAGGTTGAACAGTGACTGATTTAATTCCACCTATTTCAGAAGACATAAATCCTCCATTTCTCTATCTTGGAGGGAATTTAAGAGTATTTTATTTCTTTCTTGCTCTTATTTTTTTCCTTGAATTTTCTTAAATTCATCAAAAACCATTTTTAACGTCTTTTTTCCACTTGCAACATCTTTAATATAGTCGCCAAAAGTTGCTATTAGCGAAAGTGCATTACCTACTATTGTCATTAACAAATATTGATCGATCGCCGGTCCTGGCACTATTTGGCTATATCTATAAAAAACAACCTTATCTATTTCATTAAACTCGAATCCAGGTATTTCATTTGACAAATTCACCAGTAATATTAAACGGGATAACTCCCAAACTGCGCTATCTTTTAACTCCACATTCATAGGGATAGTAAACTGCAGGTAATAATAGCCATGTTTATTAAATCCTTCACTATCCTCTTTAATACCAAGATCCTGCTTTGAAACTCTTAATTGTAGGAAGGAACCGCCTCCACCTTCCTCTTCTCCGAGACAAACAAAGAGATAGTCATAAGGAAATTTGTCTGTCGCCTTAAGTGATTGGCATTGAAACCCTTGCGTTTTGAAAAATTCAGTAAGCGCGTTTAGTTTTAATTCAACCATATTAATTTCAATGTTTTCTCTAAGAATGTATTATAACATATTTTAATTTAAAAATATATTCTCTCCAGAAGCAAAATTAATTGGGAATTCAGAATCCAGAATCCAGAATCCAGAATACAAAGAAGTGCAAAGTGCAAAGTTCAAAGTTCAAAGTGAAAAGTTGAACTCAATGAATTTTACAGTAACTAAAAAATGAACCACAAAGACACAAAGGCACAAAGATAAAATTTAATGGTAAATAGGCTTATACCCAATTTATTTCTTTGTGTCTTTGTGGTTCATTTTTAACTTTGCACTTTGCACTTTGCACTTTGCACTTCTCTGTATTCTGAATTCTGAATACCCAATTTTTTCCTAATTATCGAATATCGTATTGCTGAATTTTGCTTTTGAGAGTACGAGGAGAAATGCCAAGAAGTTCAGCTACCTTCACGTAGTCATTTTGTTCCTGATGCATTGTTTCGATAATAAACTTTTTTTCTAGTTCAGGCAGTGTCATTCCTGAAGGCAGGGAAATATTTTTGGAAGAAGGCGAAATTGATGCGGAATCCAAAAATAAATGTTCTGGGGAAATCTTCTGGCTTCCATCAAGGACAACAGCGCGTTCAATGATATTGGCCAGCTCGCGTATGTTTCCAGGCCAAGGGTAATTGACAAGCTTTTTCTTGGAATCTTCGGTTAAAGTTTTTGACTCTTTGCGGTTCCCCAGACAAAGCCTCTCTAGAAAATATTCGGCTAGTGGAATGATGTCTTCTTTACGTTCCCTTAAAGGCGGCAAATGAATAGGCACGACATTCAAACGATAATATAAGTCATTGCGAAGCTCTTTCTTAGAAACTGCCTCTTGAACGTTCCTATTAGATGTCGAAATTAAGCGCACATCGACTTTGAGAGATTTTGAGCCTCCGACCCGCTCAAATTCCTGTTCTTGAGTAACTCTCAACAGTTTGGCTTGCAGTGGCAAAGGAATTTCGGTCACTTCATCCAAAAGCAGGCTGCCGCCGTCGGCCAGCTCAAAACGCCCTAACCGTTTGGCATTAGCACCTGTGAAAGCGCCCCGTTCATGGCCGAAAAATTCCGATTCTATCAATGTTTCCGGGACAGCGGCGCAATTGACTTTAATATAAGGTTTTTGGGCGCGCAACGAATTATAGTGAATGGTGTTGGCAATAACCTCTTTTCCTGTTCCTGACTCGCCGGTAATGAACACACTGGCGTTGCTCTTGGCGATCAGCATGACTTCATTTAAGATTTTCTTCATGAGCGGGCTTTCACCGATCACCTTCGGCGCCATTCTGCCGCCTGCTGTTGAGATTTGATGCCGGAGGTATTTATTTTCTTCGACTAGAGTCATATGCTCCTTGGCTTTTTCAATGGCAGCTTCGATGACTTCAGCCGAGAAAGGCTTTTGGATATAGTTGAATGCCCCCAGGCGCATGGCTTCGACAGTATTTTCAATGCTGCCATAAGCAGTAATGATCATGACAATGGTGCTTGGATGGAGTTCTTTGACCTTGCATAAGATGTCGAGGCCGGTTGTATCGGGCAATTTGAGATCTGTTATCACAAGGTCGAAAGCCGATTCTCTAATTAACTGCAGGGCTTTTTGGCCATTTTCAGCCAACATAACATCCATGCCCTTGCGGCGCAAAGTTTCAGCAAGGAAATTCCTGACAAGCATTTCATCGTCTACGATTAATATTTTCTCAATTGACATAATCACCAAAGGGTTTCAAAGGTATTTTAATTGTAAAGGTGGATCCTTTATTTATTACAGAGGTAACTTCGATACTTCCGCCATGGGCACGTACAACCTGATCGACCTCAGCCAAGCCGAACCCATTCCCGGTTGCTTTTGTGGTAAAGAACGGGGAGAATAATTTCTTCATATTTTCATCGGCAATTCCAACGCCTGTATCTATCACTCTTACAAGCGCCTGGTCCATTTCTGTTTCAATTTTTAAGGTGATACTGCCGCTGTTTGGGATTGCCTGAATGGCGTTGACTATTAGGTTCATTAATGCGGATTTGAACATACTGATGTCCAGTGGGACGTTCAATGACTCTAAAGCCGTTTGCACTTCAATCTTTAAATTAGGGCTTAGACAAGCATCAGCCTGGATATGCTGAGATATTTCACGCACCAACTTAACAATGTCGGTCGATTTGATCGTTGTTTGTACCGGACGGGAATATTTCAACACATTCGTAACCAGCTTATTCAGACTGTCTGTGCCCTCAATAATGTACGTAGCCAGCTGCTTAAGTTTAGGCTGATCCTCCAGGTCCCTCTGCAACAGAGATGCAAAACCCTTAATTCCCCCTAAAGGATTACGGACCTCATGAGCCACCATCGCAGCCATTTCGCCTAATGCTTTCATGCGGTCATTGCGGTTAGCAATATTTTGCAGCCGATGGATCTCGGTGAAATCCCTGATCAACACGATCATACCCTGCAAAGAATCATAGGCTGTTAAATGATGGAATAACGCTGTGTCGGCATCATGCATGAGAACAAAGGTTGTATCGATTTCGAACTCCTTCGTGCCTTGCTTGGTCTCGATGGCCACAAAATTCTTCTTTGGGGCCTTTCTCTCGGCAAGGGCCTGCTTCATTGAAAAACCAAAGAGGTGATCGGAGAAAAAGTCAGTGAAGGGATGGAAAAGAATGTCCATGCTGTTAATACCAAGCATCGTTTCCGCTGCTGGATTGCATGTAGTCACATGCCCTTCCAGGTTGACGAACACCAACCCTTGCGACATATGGGAAACTATGCTGTTTAAATAATAGGTTAGGACATCGAGCTCGCCCTCTTTGCTTGTCAATTTGTTGTTGGTGTCTTTAAGAATCCGATTGACGACTTTAAACTGGTCTTTTAAAGTTTCATAAGTTGAAGAAATGCCTAGAGAGTTATTAACAGAACTTTTCATTAAGCGGCCTGTCTTCAATATTTTTAGTTAACTTCATACAGTGATATATAGGGTTTTATACTTTTCCGAAATGTTTTTTCCATTCACGTTTTTTTAAGATTGCAAAAAATCTCACCTTCGTGACATAATCTGCACTTGCGATTATAAAACTATTTATCGCACTTTGCAATCCTTTAGGAGAACACATGGCTCGTTATACAGGGAAGAAAAATCGTATTGCCCGTCGTTTTGGCGTCAACATTTTCGGCCGCCAGCGCAATCCGCTCATCCATAAGCAAAACCCACCCGGTCAGCATGGCGCACGCCGCCGTAAGAAATCTGATTACGGGTTATCGCTTGAGCAAAAACAAAAGTTAAAAGCTGTTTACGGCATGCTCAGTGAAAAGCAGCTCGTCAGATATTATAAGCAAGCTCTACGCCAAACAGGCAACACTGCCCATCATCTGGCTGAATTGCTCGAGTGCCGCCTAGACAACGTGGTCTATAGACTGAAGTTTGCAAGCACAATTTTTGGTGCCCAGCAGCTCGTTGCCCACGGACACATCCAAGTCGATGGAAAGAAAGTGGATATCCGCTCCTTCCAAGTCCGTCCAGGGATGGTTATTACAATTAAAGATAAGTCAAGAAAGATGAAGGCTATTAATGACGCGCTAGAAGGCGCCAGCCGTTCAGTTCCGGAATATCTGTCTCAAGACAAAGAACATTTTTCCGGCCAGTTGCTCGCAAAGCCCTCGCCAGAACAAATTTCTTGGCCAGTTGAAATCAGCCTTCCAGAAATTTGCGACTTCCTCGCTCATACAACCTAATTTAAATTTTATTTCCTCCTTTGTTTTCACAATAGCTTGCCTCGGCAGGCTATTGTGTTTTTTAAGCAGAAAAAAAATTGGCGCTTTCTTATAATGGCGTAAATTTTGGAAGGTAAATATGAATCTTGAAGAACAAATTCGATTGCATAAAGAAATCAGCTTAAAAATTGAAGATCTGGAAAAACAGAAAAAAATTTTAGGCGAGTCCATCATGCAGCAAATGCCTGGCAAGGCATTGCAAGTTCCAGGCTTTCTTGTAAAACGTTTTTCCCGACTTTCCATCAGTATATCCACAGAACAAGCCCGAGAACTGAATGCTCTGATCCTGAAAGAAACAATCGATCGCGATGCCATCAAAAGGCTTTACAATACAGGTCTGAGGATTCCCGGGGTCTCAGAATGCCACTATATCCAAATCTCGCGGACACCATAACGATAGCACTTTCAACCACTTGCCCTTGCCCCTTCCCTTGCCCGACTAATTAA
>Ga0207147_1058_pt1 | contig 20890 bp, 24 predicted proteins | sample Alteio_BWMinHeat_33_FD_153551 | JGI IMG/M metagenome (GOLD analysis project Ga0207147, IMG submission 153551) | Enriched cells from forest soil in Barre Woods Harvard Forest LTER site, Petersham, Massachusetts, United States -... | ecosystem: Environmental > Terrestrial > Soil > Temperate forest >... | reverse complement strand
AAATACTAAAATAAAAAATAAAATAATTGCTGCTGCATCAAGCCTGTTAGCAACCGATACATAGCCAACAACTATCGGCACAGCACCTGCTATGCTCCCTACTTCGGTAGCATAAATAGAACGGCGTTTTATGGGGGTGTATAGAAAAACGTAGACAATGAAGCCGAGCAAAGCAGTGAATAGTGAGTAGTGGTTAGTGAATAGTGATAAGCTGATAATTCCTAATACGCCAAGTAGAACGCCAAATATTATCGCATTTTGTTTTGGAATTGCTCCAATAACCATAGCGCGGTTTTTTGTGCGCTCCATTTTTGCATCTATATCACTATCCATTAAATTATTAAATACGCAGCCTGAAGCAATAACCAAAGAAATCCCGACCAGCATTCCTAAAAATATGCTGATGTTGAAATGTCCTTTGGAAGCCAAAAAAAATCCTGCCATGGCAGTTATTGCATTGCCGTAAATTATTCCGGGTTTGGTAAGTTGGTAATAAGTTTTTATCATTATTAGCCTTTTAAGATATATACAATACAAATTGTAAACAATACTAACGCAAGTACTCCGGCCGCGATCATAGCCGTCTTGCTAGCGGAATGATTATCTTTTTTAGTCCCATTATCTCCTGGATGAGTTTTACGATACTTGTAAAAAACAAGGTGAACGACAAGCACGACCAAGCAAATAACTATTACGGGGATATAAACCAAAATGCCTAATGCATCACCCAAAGAAGCATTAGAATTAGTAGAAAATAACTCTGCGAAGCCACTAACTACCGGGATAACGAGGAACATAATAAATAGGATACATAGTCCAATCCAAGGAACCCATAACCATTTTTTGTCCATAAAATTTTTTATTTTATATAAGTTTTTATCATTTTCCAACCCCTTCTGTCTTTAGCATATAGTCATTCATTTGGTCCGGGGTCATGTTGTAGTTTAGGTGCCGCATAATCCAAAGAGAGCCAATCACTACTATAAGGATTATGGATACGGTAGATGTGAGTACGGCCAAATTGTAATTGCGGTCAGAGCTTTTGCTTAATAAGTGGAGGAAAAATACCATTTGCACAAAAAGTTGGATAACTGCCAGGACAAAAATTATTAAAAGCGCGTTGGGAAAATTACTAACCACGGCAAAGTAAGCGGCCAAAGTTAGCATGACGGATGTTATAAAACCTGTTATGTAAGATTTATATGTAGGCATAATTTTGCTACAAGGGTCATCCTTGTGCAGCACAAGGATGACCCTTGTGTTAAGTTTTAGCCATTAAATAAACAATAGTAAAAATAAAAATCCAGACTATATCCAAAAAGTGCCAAAATAAGCTTAAACGGGTTAACTTATTGGCAATGGCCGGGGTAAGCCCGCGTTTGTAAACCATTACCATAGAAACTAACATCCACAGCAAACCCACCGCAATATGCAGGCCGTGCGTTCCTACCAGCGTGAAAAATGACGAAAGGAAGGCGCTGTTTTGGAAGCTGTGGCCTTCAGCAATAAGTTTAGAAAATTCGTTTAACTCCATAACTAAAAATGAAATCCCTAAAGCTGCTGTTACTCCAAACCAAACCAACACCTGGTTTTTTTTGGCTTGGTGCACGGCAATCATTGCCAGACCACAAGTGAAGCTGCTGGTCAAAAGAATGAGTGTTTCTGTTAAAGCCAGCGGCAAACTAAAAAGCTCGCGACCTCCAGGTCCGCCAAAAGTATTGTCTTTAAGCACGGCGTAGCTGGCAAAAATTGCCGCGAACATTAACAGGTCAGTCATCAAATAAACCCAAAAGCCGAATATGGCTTTATCGTTAACTTCGTGATGGTGTTGTGAGGTGATTTCCATAAATAATAAGGCTTTTTACGATTTAGCGGTCCACTCAGTTTGAATATTATTCTTCTCTAAAGATTCTTTAAACTCCTTAGCTTGCTCGGGAGTTAAAGGTACTATCTTTTGCTCACGTTTAACTTCCGCAATAGAATAGAGGTTATAAAGAAAAGAAACAACGCCTAACAAGGTATACTTTAAAGCAAATAAAATTATCGTAAGCGCAAAGAACCCAATCAAAATATAAATGGACTTGTTACGAAATGTAATTTTAAAATTTAATTGCATGCTTATTTATATTTATAAAGTTTTTCTATTGGTATATCAAAAGTCCCATTTTCAATTTGTGTTGATGCTAAACTTTTTGGATCTTCAAAAGTGCCGCCGAAGCTACCTTGCGCGCGTCCTTGAAAAATCTTATCAATCTGGACCCATTGGTCTTGATTTGAAGGATTGGCTGAAATTAGGCCATAATTTGGCAAAACAAAAGACATATACAAAGCGCTTTTATCATTATTGGCTATTTTATTGGAAGTAAGTGATTCCGGATTTTGGAGGGATCTGTTATACCCCGAGGCTATTTGATAAGTCTTTCCAGCCGGGATTCGTCCCAAGACATAGAAGCATTATACCAATTTTTAGCAAGCCAATCTTTATCTTTATTAGCTAAGAGATTTGTATTTTTTAGTGTACTGGTTATGGAAAAATGGAAATCGCCAGATTGGCCGTTTGGAATATCAACTATGTTCTCACGATTGGCAGGGACATCCACAAAGATAAGCAGCTCCATACCAGGAATATTGAAATGCTGACTATTAAAATCAAAACTAACTACTCCGTCCTGCACCATACCACTTTCTTGAACTTTATTATGGAAATAGAACCAGCTTATTATTAAAATGAGAGGCGATAAAATTATTATGATTATTTTTTTCATAAAATATTATTTAAAAACAAAGTTTCTTATGCGTGTAGGTGTGGCTACATAGAAGCAGCATACTACATAAATTTAATGCGCTCCCTTTCCATTCTTTGCACTTCCGCCGTAGGAATTACGTATTCTGTTTCTTCATCCAACGCTCGGATAATTACGCAAATGATTGCCCCGATTAATCCCAAAGCGGCAAGCCACCAAATATGCCAGACCATGGCAAAGCCAATTAGGAAAACAAAGCCGGAAATATATATGCCTATGGCCGTGTTTTTTGGCATGTGGATGTCTTGATAGTTGGGTTTTACTGATCCGCTTATTAACTTATTAACTGCCCCACTGGTTTTCATTTCCCAGAAAGCATCCCGCTCTTTAACTTCAGGAATAATTGCAAAATTATAAATTGGCGGGGGTGAAGAGGTTGCCCATTCTAATGTTCTTCCGTTCCAAGGGTCTCCGGTTAAATCTAGATTTTCTTTGCGCTGTTTAAAACTCACGACCATTTGCAAAACTTGAGTAAAAGCAGCAGCGCTAATAACTATAAAGCCGCATCCTGCCACAATAAATAGCCACTGCCAACCCATGGAAGCGTCATAATGGTCCATGCGGCGGGTTGCGCCCATAAATCCTAAAATATAAAGCGGCGTAAAGGAAATAAAGAAGCCAACTATCCAGAGCCAAAAAGCAATTTTACCCAACCGTTCATTTAATTTATAACCCGTGACTTTGGGAAACCAATAGGTAATGCCGGCAAAAACTCCAAACAGCGCGCCGCCAATAACCATGGTGTGGAAGTGCGCGACCAAAAATAAACTGTTATGCAATTCAAAATCTACTCCGGGAATCCCTAAAAGGACTCCTGCCACACCGCCTAAGGTAAATGTAAACACAAAACCCATAAACCAATATAGCGAAGAGTTAAAAATAATCCTGCCCCTAAACATTGTGGCCAGCCAGTTAAAAACCTGCACGCCGGTAGGTATGGCAATGACTCCGGTCATAATCCCAAAAAAAGCATTTACGTCCGAGCCCGCGCCCATAGTAAAGAAATGGTGCAGCCACACTAACATAGACAGCGCCGTAATTCCAATTGCGCCGCCGACTAAAGACGAATAGCCAAACAACTTTTTTTGGCTAAAGACGGAAACCACTTCGGAATATACCCCAAATAACGGGATCATTAAAATATAAACTTCGGGGTGTCCCCACGACCAAATAAGGTTTACATACATCATTGGGTTGCCGCCGTAGCTGGAAGTAAAAAAGTGCATGCCCAAGGTCCTATCGAGTGAGAGTAATATAAGCGTCATGGTTAACAATGGAAACGCGGAGATAATTAAAACCAAGCTGCAAAGCGATGTCCATACGAACATTGGCATTTTCATTAAGGTCATTCCCGGCGCGCGCATTTTTACAATGGTCGCCAAAATGTTTATGGCCGAAAGCAGGGTGCCGAGCCCGGACACTTGCAGGCTCCATATCCAATAATCTACGCCCACACCCGGGCTATAGGCCAATTCCGAAAGCGGCGGCATGGCCAGCCAACCCGTAGCCGCAAACTCGCCGCCTAAAACAAAAAACATATTAATCAGTATGGCGCCGGCCACATACAGCCAAAAACTTAAAGTGTTTAATAACGGAAAAGCCACATCGCGGGCGCCAATTTGCAAAGGGATAATAAAATTCATTAGCCCGAACAAAAAACCCATGGTGACGAACAAAATCATTATGGTGCCGTGGGCGGTAAATATTTGCTGGAAATGGTTGGCGTTTAAGTAGCCCTGGGAAGAACCGACAGATAGCGACTGCTGCAACCAAATCATGCCGGCATCCAATGCGCCGCGAAACAGCATTAAAGACGCGACGATGATGTACATTATTCCGATTTTCTTTGGGTCGGTAGAAGTCAGCCATTCCGTCCACAGCCATTTCCAGCGTTTGTAATAAGTTAGCGCTGCAGCCACGCCCAAGCCGCCCAAAATTAAAGCAATCGTCCCGCCAATAGTAAACCATTCGTGCGGCAGTGCGTCCCAAGTAAGTTTTCCGAAAATTAGATGTTCCATTATATTTTGATGTTACGTGTTCCATCCCGACCGAGGAGAAGTGCATCCGACGACGAGTGGAGGGATCTGTTATACCCCGAGGCTATTTGATAAGTCTTTCCAGCCGGGATTCTGTTTTTCAATAAGAGCTACTTTCTTTTCTCTCCTCCAATTTTTAATTTGTTTTTCCCGGGCAAGTACTCCATCAAAGCTATCTCCGGTTTCAAAATAGACCAATTGGTTACATTTGTACTTTTTTGTAAATCCTTCAACAGCCCCGTTCTTGTGCTCGTAGACTCTTTTCCTAAGGTCAGAAGTGAATCCAACATACAATATTCCGTTTAGGCTGGCAAGGATATAAACATAATACTGCTTGTCCATATAATAATAGATTTCTCGGCTCGCTTTATACCTTAGATATTACTGCTCGCTCGAAATGGAGCACTCTTTTATTTCATATCCATCCCTGGCATGCTCATTGTCGATGAACTTGTCATGTCCATCCCCTGCATCCCCGGCATTGCTTGTACGGATGTAGTGGCTGTGGTAGCTTCAAAAGGCTTTTCAGGCGCCATAAATTTCATCATAACAGTATTAAATAAATTATTTTCAACGGATGAATATAACGTAACCGGAGTTTTTTCACTTGGCTGGGCTAATTTATTATAAGCTTCTAGGCTTAAAACGTTTTGCGATGATTTTACAGTTTTTACCCAAGCATCAAAATCTGCATTAGGCACTGACTTTGCCACAAACCGCATCCCTGCAAAACCCGCGCCGCTAATTTCCGCGGCAGAGCCCGCGTATTCGCCCGTTTGGTTGGCCATTAAATGCAAATGGGTTTCCATGCCGGCCATGGCATACATTTGGCCGCCCAGCTGGGGAATCCAAAATGAGTTCATAGGCGCTTCTGCGGTGAGCTCAAAACTCACCGGCGTGTTTTCCGGAAACTCTATAAAATTTACAGTCGCAATATTTTGCTCCGGGTAAATAAACAGCCACTTCCACTGCAGCGCCACCACCTGGATGGTTATGGTTTTTTTGTTTGACGCAATATTTTTGTATGGGTCAAGCTCGTGCGTACTTTTCCAATTCATTACGCCGATTATAGAAATAATTACAATTGGAATCCCCCACAAAATAGTGCCGACCATTTTATTGCTTTGCATTTCCGGCGAATAAGCGCTTTCGCTCCTGCCTGCCTTGTATTTCCAGGCAATAAAAAAAAGCAAAATAAACACCGGGATTACCACTGTAAGCATTATGAGCGTCGCCGTTATAATCAACGCCCGCTCTTTTTGCGCAATTACGCCTTGGGGATTTAGCACCACAAAATTGCCAAAATGCAGTGAAGGGTTAATAATTTGCCCAAAGCAAGCGACTATTAACAAGACATCTACCACAATAAATATAAAAAGGATGGTTTTGGTTTTCTTGGTCATTTATGCTTTATCCTAAATTGATTATACCATAAATTAGCCCTAAAACCGATGGTTTTGTCTATTATTTATAAAAGTGCTAAAATAAAACAAGCCAAATATTAATAACTAAACAACCCCAATGATCAACCAGAAAAGAAAGATAAACGAAGCCTTTAAAGCTTGGCTTCCGTTTGCGGTTATAATTATAATTTTTGCCGGCCTTGCCTACGTAGCTGTCCAGCAAAATTACCGCTTGTCGGCCAATGACCCGCAAATCCAAATTGCTGAAGACGTTTCTACTGCTATTAACGCCGGCACCGCCGCGCCCGACGCCATAGTCCCGCCTTCGCCCACCCAAGATATAACCCAAAGCCTTTCCCCGTTTGTGGCAATTTACAACGCTACAGGTACGCCTATTGGCTCCTCAGTAGCTTTAGACGGCAAACTTCCGACCCTGCCTTCCGGAATTTTTGATAACGCCAAAGCCCACGGCGAAGACCGTTTTACCTGGCAGCCAAAACCCGGCTTAAGGGTGGCAGCAGTAGTTAGCCATTTTAACGGCCCTGTTCCCGGCTTTGTTATGGCCGGCAGGTCTTTAAAAGAAATAGAAAACCGAATTAAAAATTTAACCTTAATGACCGCGATAGCTACAGCACTTGCCTTGGTTTTAACTTTTTTGGCTTTACTGTTTGTTTCCGCCGGCAACGAAACCCATTACCGCGCTACGGAAACAATTGTAGATGTGGTCTCCGAAGAAAAAAATGTAAACTAAAATTTAAAAAATCCTTCCCCGAGTTATCGGGCGAGGGATTTTTTTAAATGGATGATAAATCTATTGCCTGGTCTACGCGGATTTGCGAAACAAAATCCGGAATATGGGAAACTATAATCATGGCGCCATCGTATTGGTCTAAGGCTTTGGCGATTATGGGAAGATGGCGGAAATTTATGTGGTTGGTGGGTTCATCTAAAATTAACAGCCCGGGCTTCATTAAGACAAGGCGGCAAAATGACAGCAAACCTTTTTGTCCTTCCGATAAAGCTGCTATAGGATGGTCAAGTAATTTCCCGTCTAGCAAAAATCCGGCAGCTGTAGAGCGTAAGGCATGGTCATCGGTCTTTTGCATGGCGTCTTTTAGCGCGTCGTAGGCTTTTTGCTCAAAGTTAAAGTTAGAAAAGTCCTGTTTGTAATAGCCGATTTTTATGTCTTTGGCGATTGTAAACCCATCGCCTTTACCGGACGCCAACTTTTCCAGCATGGTGGTTTTACCAATGCCGTTAGGTCCGGAAATAATTATGTGGGTATTTTTTCTTACTACCAAATCGAGCTGTTTTGGAACCGGTTTATTATTTTTTATGGCTGAAACGGAATTTAATTCCAAAATTTTACCGTCAAAAAACTGGTCAAATTCCTGGCACGGTATGGTAAAGTCGCGGATGGTGCGGTCCTCTTGGCGGACATCTACAATGTTTTCCTCGGCCTCTTCTACTGACTCACGCATCCGCTTGGCAACGGCACGGAGTTTGCCTCCCTTATGGGCAAAGACTTCGGCCTGGGCGCGCTTTTCTTTTATTTGCGCCTGCATGCGGGCGTTCTGCGCGTTTTCTCTTTCAATCCTATTTTTAATTTCTTCTACCACATCATAATAGTTGCCGCTATACTGCTCTATTTTGTGGGTATAAACATCCAAATATAATACTCCGTCGGAAAACGCGTTTAAAAAATCCGCATCGTGGGAAATAACAATTACGGTTTTTTCATACATCATTAAAAAGCCGGTGAGGTGTTCTATCCCCTGCTGGTCCAAATTATTCGTAGGTTCATCCAACAATAAAATATCCGGATTCTGGATTAACGCGTGCGCCAAAAGTAAGCGCGCCTGCTGGCCGCCGGAAAGCTGGCTAACTTTTCTATCTAGCGGCAAATCTACATTTACCACTTCAAACACATCACGGATAAGTTTATCTAAATTATAAGGAACTTTATTTTCGAACTCACCTGAGTGTGTCATCCCGGGCAGTAGCATCCGAGATCCGGGGTCCAGTTCCCGGTTCTGGATTCCGGACACCCCGGACTGGATCCGGGGTTCCGGAATGGCAACTCCAAAAGCTGTGGCGAAATACTCGCGAACCGTAAGTTGAGCCAACTCCTGCGGCATAACTTGGCGAGCGATTGCTATGCTTGCATCGCGGGGCGTGAGATTAATACTGCCCGATGTCGGCTTTATCTCACCGGTAATCATTTTAAAAAGTGACGATTTCCCAGCGCCATTCTGCCCCATTAAAGTAATCCTGCTTCCGGAGCGCAAAGAAAAACTAGCCTCATCTAAAATGTGCTTGTTATGCCCGTATTCAAATGTTACGTCGCTAAAACGTAATACAACGCTGTCGTTTGGCATGGTGATAAGATGCGTTATCTGTACTGCAGTATCTCCTCCTTTTTAAGGAGGAGTCCGCTCGCGGAGCGAGGGGGAGGTGGTTGGAGCCTGAAATAAAAACTCCAACCCTTCCGTCTCGCTTCGCGATCCACCTTCCCTTAAAAAGGGAAGGAAGCTGCAAGCTGACAAAAAATTATCCCGAAAATATCCGGGATAAATTTATAACAACAGTATACTATTTTTTAACACCTAAGTCAATATCTTAAACAACAACTTGGGAACAAAAAGCGCAGCGTTTGGCGGCAATGGGGATGTCGCTTAGGCATTCGAGGCAGCGCTTGGTGGCCGGGTCAGCCGGCGGTTCTTTTTTTACCCGGGCCATGAGCGCGTTCATGGGGATAATAACAAAAAAATACACAACGAATGCTACCAGCACAAAAGAAATTAGGGCGTTAATAAAATCACCGTACAAAAATTTACTGCCGTTTATGGTAAAAAACAGGTTGGCAAAATCCGAAGTTTTAAATATCGCGGCAATTAACGGTGTAATTAAATCTTTTACCGTAGCGCCAACCACGCCGCTAAACCCGGCGCCAATAACCACACCAACGGCCAGGTCCAAAAAGTTGCCTCTTAACAAAAATTCTTTAAAGCCTTTTAACATAAAATAAGCATATAGGTAAACAAGTACACAAGCGCTTGTTAGCTTGCATCCTTGTCCGCTTGTTTCCTTGCCTTCTTAATTCCCTAAGCTAGTTATATCACTTCTATATTTAGCCGTCAAAGCCATTACGCTGTCGCCGTAAAAACGGTAGGCCGTATTGGTAGAACCGCTAAAGTAACGCATGGCCGCGTTCCATTCCCCTTGGTCCGTGCCGTTGGCGCCGCCGGCTACCAGTTTTATGGCAGACGCGGCAAAGGCGTCGCGGATGTCCCAAGGGCTGGCCAAGCCGCGGCCGTTTAGCTGGCCGACTTTGTCTTTATAAGCCACCCAGGTGGAGGGGATAAACTGCGCCGGGCCCATGGCGCCGCCCCAGCCCAGCTGCTTGCCGTTTTTATCGTGCATAGGGCAGGATACCGGAGTTACGTCCGGGTCCAAACCCAATGAAGATGTAATATCCAAAAACGGCTGGATGTCGCGGTCGGGTTTCATCACTACTTTATAACTTTTGCTCGGCGGGTCGCCGGGTCGGTTGCAAGTTCCCACGTTTTGCCCGAGGTTGGATTCCTGGGTCAGCACGGCCAGCAAAAAAGCCGGCTCAATCCCGGTGCCGCCTTGCGCCCACTGGGCAATTTTATACGCGTCGCCAAAAGTAACCTGCGTGGTTATGCCAAGCAGCTGGTAAATCCTGCCGGCAATGGCAGCCGCCTGTTTTTTGGAATCATTAATGACAATTTGGTAGTCCGCTTCTTTACCTTTGGTCTGCTGGAGCAAAGTATTTTGGTCGGTAACGCTGCCGGCCAACTGGGATTGCTGAAGTACTTTTATTGCCAATAAATTTTGTGCCGCGGTTTGCGCATCTGTTAACTGCTGCTGCTGGGCCTGTAGTTGGCCATTGGTTTCTTTAAGCTGGGTAATAATGCCGCTTAAACTTTTGGAAATTTGGGAATAATCTTCATAGTCATTAAACACATCGGAAAGTTTTTGTCCGGCTATAGCGGTGTACAAAAAAGGGTAAGCATCGTTTTGGCTTATGGTCCTAATAATTACGGCCACCTGGTTTTTCAAGTCAAGGCTCTTTTGGGAATTTTGGCTAATTGAATTTTCCGTATCCGTAATTTGCCCTCCTAATTGGTTAACCTGTAAATTGGTAGCCTGGATTTGCAAATTTAAAACTGCCTGCTGTTTTTGCAGGCTTTTAATTTTATTGGCCATGGTATTTTTTTGCCCTTGGACTTGTGTAAGCTGTTGTTGAAAATCCGCTATTTGCTGCTGGATTTGCTGCAACTGCTGCTGCAACTGCGCCTGTTGCGATAATGTGTCATCGGCCAGCGATAACGGAATATTAAAACCAACGCTTAAGTAAGCGATGGTAATAAAAAATATCACAACCTTCTTAACTCTGACCATAGGACTATTTTATCATTTGGACGGAAAACAAACAAAAATTATAGCTTGACGGATTTTCAACTTGCTCTAAACTTAAACTAGCCCCCAAGGAGGAGGCAGTAGTGATTAGAATCCTAATTCTTTTTGTAGCAAGCGTATTTGTGGGCAGTGCGATAACCCAAGATCCCAGCTTGATCCAAGTCTACAGCATCGACGAACCAACATTGGTAAACGGAACTGTAGTCATAACCTTCCGGTGGCATGAATGCCGTACCATTGTTCCTTGCAACTATATTGACCTCGACAGCCCCTATGGAAAAAGGGACGCGGTAGTCAAAGAGGCAATTCGAATGGCTAAGAAACTGGTAAACTTAAATCACAGCTCTATGGAAGTTGTGCTGGAGGACAAGAAGATTACCAAAATCGTCTTTTCCATTAGTGGAGTTCGCTAAACGCCTATGGCCTACATGCGTTAGCCGACTGCCGGGTGGCTGAGTATACGCGCAAAACTCAAAAGCGCGAATCCCAGCCCCCGGTATTTTTATTAGCGACGTAAGCGAGTCTGTCTTGCTTGCAAGGCAAGCGAGCCAAGGAGCTAATACAGGTTCAGTACCCATAGAGCTCTGCTGCGAGGAATCTTTATTTATATAATTTTTATATTTGTATCTTAGAAAACAAGTAGCTTCCAAGCCCTAAAAAAACTAAAGTGATTAAGACTAAGACGGTAATATCAGTACCTAAGTTATAGTGCCCGGCATTGGAAAGAAGGGTGCGCAAAGCGTCTATGCCATAAGAGAGGGGGTCAATTTTAGTTACAATAGCCAAAACTGTGGGCAGGCCGGTAAGCGGAAAAAGTGAACCGGATAAAAAGAATAGCGGCATTACCAAAAAATTCATTATTAGTTGGAAGCCTTGCATATCTTCCAACTGAGAGGCAATGCCCGTACCCAAGGCCGTAAACAAGAGTGCTACCAAAAACATTACAACAATAGCCGGCAAAATTAAAATCCAGCTATAAGGCCTAAACCCAACAATAATAGCAAGCAAGCAAACTACTATGCCCTGAATGGTGGCTATTGTTGCTCCGCCAAGGGTCCTTCCGAGCATAATGTTAAACCGGGAGACCGGGGCAACCATGGTTTCCTTTAAAAACCCAAACTGCCTGTCCCAAATAAGGGCAATACCGGAAAAAATGGCGGTAAAAATTATACCCATGCCGATTATGCCGGGAGCCAAAAAATTAATATAATTCCCCTGTCCGGCTTTTTGGAAAACAGAACCTAGGCCGTAACCTAAGGCAAGCAGGAACAAAAGCGGCTGACCTAAAGACCCCACGATTCTTGATTTAGAACGCGAATATTTCTTAAGCTCCCTAAGCCACATTATGTAAACAGTGTTCATAATCTTTTAGATATTATAGATATTGTTAAATTTATCTCTTCCCTGTTCCCCTAAACATTCTTCCCATTGTCCGCATATGGTCGCCCGCGCTTGCTTCTTCTTCGCGGATTTGGCTGCCCGTGAGTTTTAAAAACGCGTCCTCTAAAGAAGTCGTCTGGGTTTGGGCCTGTAATTCTTCCGTGGTGCCGGTGGCGATTATTTTACCGTGGTCTATAATAGCTATGCGCTGGGCAATGCGGCTGGCCTCTTCCATATAGTGGGTGGTAAAAAATACCGTAATGCCTTCGCTCTTGTTTAAATCTTGTAGGTACTGCCACATATGGTTCCTGGTTTGGGGGTCCAAGCCCAAAGTTGGTTCATCTAAAAACATAACTTTAGGATGGTGTAAAAGCCCTCGCGCAATTTCCAAACGGCGTTTCATGCCTCCGGAAAATTCCCTTACTAAGCTGTCCTTCCTGTCCCAGATATCCACAAACTTCATTAGTTCTTCAATCCTTTTTTTCCTTAAAGATTTTTCCACGCCGTAAAGCACGCCATGGAATTCCATATTTTCCCAGGCTGTAAGTTCGTCGTCCAAACTGGGGTCTTGGAACACAATGCCAAAAGAACGCCTGGCAGCCGCGGATTCATTTACCGGGTTATGCCCGTTTAGTTCAATACTGCCGCTGCTGGGGTGGAGCAAAGTTGTAAGCATCTTAATAGTAGTAGACTTTCCCGCGCCGTTGGGTCCCAAAAAAGCAAAAATTTCACCCTGTTTTACGTTAAAGCTAATGTCACTTACAGCGGTAAAATCACCAAACTTCTTTATTAAATTTTTTACTTCAATAATATTTTCCATTTACCCACCTAATTTTTGCCCTAAAATTTGGCAAATTTTAATAGTTTAGATATTTGTTCAAAATTACACCGCCTTTTGGTTAATCTCAAAATTTTGGCGGGTAAATTTATATATACTACGTTCATTCTAGCAAAAGTGTTGCATTTAAGCAAAATTACTAGTAAAATTAGCTTTATGAACAAAAAATTGGTAACAATCGGCCTTATTCAAAGCAAAGTTTCCGCAAACGTTCAGGCCAACCTGGCAAAAACGGAAAAGATGATAAAAATTGCCGCTAAAAAAGGCGCGCAAATTATTTGTTTGCAAGAACTTTTCCAAACTCCTTACTTTCCGCAAAAGCAAAAAATGCACAAGGATGATTTTGCCGAGAGCGTTAACGGGCCCACGGTCAGCTTAATGAAAAAACTGGCTAAGGATTTAGCCGTGGTTTTAATTGTGCCTTTTTATGAAGAACGGAAAGGGAAATATTTTAATACTGCAATTATAATTGGCGCGGACGGCAAGCCAATGGGCCGCTACGATAAAATCCACATCCCCCAAGACCCTGGCTTTTACGAAAAAGATTACTTTGAGCAGGGCCAGGAAGGCTACAAAATTTTTAAAACCAAGTTCGGCACTTTTGCCGTGCTAATTTGCTTTGACCAATGGTTCCCCGAAGCCGCGCGCGAAGCCCGCCTTGCGGGAGCGGAAATTATTTTTTACCCAACGGCCATTGGCAACATTATTGGCTACAAACCCGAGGGCAACTGGCATGATGCTTGGGAAACTTCAATGAGAGGCCATGCGATTGCCAACAGCGTGCATGTGGCAGCTATTAACCGTGTTGGCATAGAAAATAAAGTTAAATTTTTTGGACAATCTTTTGTTTCAGATCCATTTGGAAAAATCCTAAAACGTGCCTCGGAAAATAACGAAGAAGTTTTGGTGCAAAAGATTGACCTGGAAAAAAATAAGTTTTTCGCCGACGGCTGGGGATTTTTGCGCTACCGAAGGCCCGACAGCTATAAAAATATCACCTCTGAAAAATTTATTACCAAATCTAAAAAGCTAAAAAATGTCGCCCACTACCAAGACGAAAAAAGGGCTTTAGGGCAAAAGTAATAATAGGACACTTTTTAACGGCCGTTAAAAAGTGTCCTAAATTAAATATGACAGAAACCCCAAAACAATCCGGTTTCCATATGCCCGCGGAATGGGAAGAACATTCCGCTATTTGGCTTGCCTGGCCGCACGATACCATTAGCTTTCCTAAATTGGAAAAGGTAGAAAATGATGTTGTAAAAATTATTTCCGCCATCCATCCACACGAACAAGTTGAACTGTTGGTTTTGGATGCCGCGATGCAAAAAAAAGTTGAGGAGATGTTAACTAATGCCGGCGTGGACTTAAAAAAAATAACTTTCCATATTGTAGATTACATGGACGCCTGGATGCGCGACTGCGGCCCATGCTTTTTAAAAAACTCTACCACCCATGAAACCGCCTGGGTTAAATGGACTTACAATGTCTACGGCAATAAATTCCCCAACCTTTTAAAAGACAACGAAGTCATGCTAAAACTGCGCCGGGAAATTAACGCGCGCATGTTTGAACCGGAAATAGTTATGGAAGGCGGCGCAATTGAAGTTAACGGCCAAGGCACGCTAATTACCACTGAACAATGCTTGCTTAACCCAAACCGCAACCCCAACTTAACCAGGGAGCAGATAGAAAAATATTTAAGGGAGTATTTAGGCGTTAGCAAAATTATTTGGCTAAAACAAGGTTTATTTGGCGACCATACAGACGGGCATATTGATGATGTAGCCCGTTTTGTCTCTGCCAATAAAATTCTCTGCGCCTCTGAAGACAACCAGGAAGATGAAAATTATTCGATTCTAAAAGACTGCTACGAACAGTTATTAAAAACAACAGACAAAGACAACAAGCCTTTTGAAGTTGTAAAACTACCAATGGCCCATTTAAAATACAGCGACGACAAACCGTTTGAAGCCGGCGGCAAAGCCGCAGCTTCTTACACCAATTTTTACATTGGAAATGGAGTTGTACTAGCTCCAACCTACAACGACCCAAACGACGCCAAAGCACTGGAAATTATCCAATCCTGCTTTCCTGACCGCAAAGTAGTTGGAATTGATTGTTCCGACATAATTTACGGCGGCGGAGCTATACATTGTTTAACACAACAGCAGCCTGGAATATAAAAAGAGGGCAGCCGACGGGATTAAACCGAACGACTGCCTCAGCTCCTAAAGAGCTATGATGAGTTTGTAAGCAAAAGATAAATCACTCGCCATGTCATTCCTGTAAAAAACAAAAACAGGACAAGCCAACCTAGGACAAACCCAATTGATGCCCAGCTGTTTTTGGAGATTTGACCCTTATTTGCCGGATAAACAATCGGTCGCAAAATCTTAGTTCCCTGTTTATAGCAAAAGCCCCCAAGCAATAAGGAAGCCAAAGCAGCAAGTAGTAATTCTTCCACTCTCGACATAGCACCTCCTAAGTGCTTTAAATTTTTTCATAGCTTGTTAGTATAGCAACTTTTTTACCCTTTGACAATACCATCACATCTGTTAAAATAATTTCGTAATTAATCCTTTTCGCTTGAACTTTGAGCAAAGTCTCCCGTTCTCAATGTAGTTGCCTCATTTATGAGGCTGGCAAAGAGGCTCGATAAATCGAGCAACTACGTGTAGGGATCCGAAGGTGATAAGAAATTCGCGAAAAGCAAAAGGATAAAAATGGCAAAAAATACTAAGTTCAGCAAGCTCTCCCCGGGGCTTAAAAAGTTAATTGTGCCGGATGGCAGAAAAAGCACGGGAACGCTAAGTGAAAATATAAAAAAATCTTCCGCCCCGGTAAGCAAGTTTGGCGAGCTGACTTTAAACCATTTAAACGGCGGCTCCACTATGCAGGCGGCTTTGTGGCTAAAGGACCATTTGGCCAATGGCGGGAAATTGGTAGTTACTTTGGCAGGAGCATTATCGTCATTTCAAGTTGGTGTGATGCTGGCCGAACTCATCCGCAAAAATAAAGTACATTTGGTTTCTGCCACCGGCGCAAACCACGAAGAATCTTATTACCGTTACGTGGCGCATTCCCATTACGCCAACATCCCCCGCTACACCGAACTCACACCACAGCAGGAAGCGGAACTGCGCGATGCGGGGCTAAGAAGAATTACAGATACTTTTTTACCGGAAGACGAGAGTGTAAGAATAATGGAGCCGCATTTGTTAAAAATGTGGAAAGAGGCCGAGAGTAAAGGCCAAAGCTTTTTGCCGCATGAATATTTTAGAAGGCTGTTTAAGGAAAAACTAATTAAGCATGACCCTCAAGCCAATCCTCAAGACTGCTGGACTTACGCGGCGTTTGAAAAAAATATTCCAATAGTAGTGCCGGGTTTTGAAGACTCCACAATGGGAAATATTTTTTCCAGCTACACATATAGCGGAATCCATAAGCCAAAAACCATGCCGAATGTATCATCCAGCGTCATAAAAACCGGTTTGGATTACTTTCATTTAATGTACGACTGGTATATGAAGGAAAGCAAAACCGCTCCGATTGCCTTTTTGCAGTTAGGCGGCGGCATTTCCGCGGACTTCCCTATTTGTGTTGTACCTTCTTTAAAACACGATCTTGGCATCCATAAAGTCCGCGACTGGGCAGGGTTTATAGAAATCGGCTCAAGCCCCATGTCTTACGGCTCCTACTCCGGCGCCGGCGGTAAAGAAAAAATTACCTGGGACAAACTTTCCACCGAAAGCTACTACCAAATTATCCAAAGCGACGTAACCGTCGCCTTCCCCTGGATAGCCGCGGTGCTGTTAGGGTTATAATTAGTAAAAGCTAACGCTTCCGCGTTAGCTTTTTAAACGGCTTAACAAATCCTATTTAGCCCAAAATATGATATACTTACGGAAAGCATTATATTAATAAAATGAGCCAAGAGTTATTCAAAAAACTTGTAGATATCCCCAGCACTTCCGGAAACGAATCTTTATTCCAACAACTGGTAGCAAAAGAATTTTCCCAATATTCCCAGGTAAAATTTGCAGATATTTTAAATAACTTTACGGTTCAGGTAGGAGAAGGGCCTGAAAAAGTCTTAATTACCGCGCATGCCGATGAAGTCGGTTTTATTGTCACTTATATAAGCGACGACGGCTTCATTTACTTCCAGCCTGTAGGAGGCATTGACCCCGATATAGCAGTTGGCCAAGTTGTGACAATTGCCACCTCAAACGGGCCTGTCTCGGGCATTATCGGGCGAGAAGAGGTTTGGGACACCGCCAGCGCAGAGCCGCAGGAAAATATTATACCTTATAAAGACTTATGGATAGATATTGGCGCAAACAATAAAGCCGCGGAAATTGTCTCCATAGGCGACCCGGTAATTTATGATATGGGCATGCGGACGCTGCCCGATTCTTACATTTTAGCCCGGGGAGCCGACGATAAGCTTGGCGTATACGCCCTGCTGGAATTAATAAAATCTTTTGCAAAACAACCCAACCCCCAAGTCAGTCTGTTTGCGGTAACCACCACCCAGGAAGAAATCGGTTCCCGGGGAGCCCAACCCGCAGTAAATAAAATTGCCCCAAAATATTCAATAATTATTGATACTATTGCGGCTACCGACGTGCCCATTGCGGACAAAGAAGAAATCGGTGATATAAAGCTTGGCTTGGGACCCACAATAAGCCGCGGCAGCAATACTAATACAGACCTCTTTGTTATACTAAAAGAAATAGCAAAAAGGGAGGGAATCCCATTCCAAGTCGATGCAGAAGCAGGCCCCACTTCCACGGACGCTGACCCAATCCAAATTAGCGGTATAGGCACGGCCACCATAGTTGTAAGCATCCCTGTCCGCTATACCCATTTCCCGGCAGAAATTTTTTCCTGGGACGACGTTGAAAACTGCATTAAGTTAGTGGATTTATTTTTAAAAAGCTTAAGAGCTTCAATATAAAAAAGGTCGGAAAAAAATATAAAAGAAAGCAAAAAAATATGATGAAGAGAATGATGAAGTCCAAAATGATGAAAAAAAAGGGAAAAAAGAAAGTTGCCAAAAAACGCTAGTAACACAAAACACCCTTAGCCTAGGCTAAGGGTGTTTTTTATAGGTCTACCAGGAAATTTCTATATGATAGCTACTGTTGCCCTGATCTAGAACTTTTGTGGTTGCCCGGACCCCAATGCTTTTAAAACCGCCTTCTATGGCTCCCTGCAAATAAGCAGGGACCCGTGGGTCATCAACAATTTCCACCAAAGCGCTATGTTTCTTTTCGTCTATGCTTATTAACTTTCTGGAACCAAAATTTAGCACCGCATCCCACAGTTCCTGGATTTTTTCCAAAAGCTCCTTGGGGGAATGCGCTACATTTGTAAGGGTGGCGCCTACCACAGTATGGGTAAAAGCCCGGAAGGTGAACAACCCCAGCTCTTTATAAGCTTCGTCTGAATCTTTGCCGAAGACTTCTTTTATTACCGCAGTTTGGAGTTTAGATAAATCTGCCAAAGGGTACATCCTATGCTGGTCAAAAATAAGCGGGCCCGTGGCCTTTTCCAATACACCCACTGCGGCTTCCCCCTTTTTTTCTTTTAAAAATCCCACTGCGTCTTCCAAAAGGACCCCTTTGACTAATTTGTTTTCTGTTGTTTCCATATTTTTTTAATTAACGGCTTTGGATATAATGTTTTTTTAACCTAATGTCATTGCCGGCAAACGGCCCTTGCCCGAAAGCATAAACTTCCAGCTTTGGCTCCAGCCCTTTGGGCACCATTTTAGAAGATTCCCGAAAATCCTGGTTTAGTGTTTTAAGGGTTTCAAATATTATTTTGCTAACCTTTTCTATATTTTTTATTGCCGGTTTGCCTTCGGCCATTTCCAAGGCTAAAATTAAAAGCTTGTTCATTTTTTTATCCTCTGTAGTAATCAGGGAAAATGAACTAACCTGGTTTGCCAAATCGGCATTTTTAAATATTATGTCCTCAATTTCCGAAGGGGTAATTTTACAGCCATAAAAACCCACTGCCATGTCGGCCCTGCCATAGTGGAACAATAGGGGCAAGTCTGACTGCGCGTGTCCAATGTCAGAAAGGCTTAAGCCGAGTTCGGACAAAATCTTCTTAAGTTCAGGGAGCCTTAACACATGGCCTAAATCGTGGATATTATACCTGACCTTTGGGGCAATATTGGCTTTGCGGCACAAAGTTACCAATAATTCGCCATCCTTATTGGATTCAATATAATAATCCAGAGGATTATACTGGAAGACCATGGGCAACGTGCCATGTTTTACTATTTTGTCGTATAATTGTTTATTTTCAGTTAACTTGCGCCTTAACGCTATGGTAAAATCGTTTTCGGCCGCAATATTTATTTCCAAATCCGAAGCGCCGTAAGAACCGTAAATTTTTTTAAACGCTTTGCTTAAATAACCCCGCATGCCTTCGCTTATCCCCTCTCCGCCAAAAAATACAATTATATTATACTGTTCCCAATTTATTTTCGCGCTGTCGACCAGGGCTTTTAAAAATGGCGGGTAGCCCGAAATAATATAATGGTAATTGGGCCCAAAAAAATTAAGGGTGTTTTCGATTTTTGATACATCCGGTCCGGTAGATTTAAGGATGGCAATATCCACCAAAGACATGGAGACATTCATTCCCGTTGCCCACGGACCCAATGCAAATGCGTTTATAAAAAAGACGGGTTGTTTACCGACCAAAAAATGGACAGATGTTTGTAACGCATATTTAACTGCTGCACGTTCTTTTGGCCCTCTTACCCAGTTATTGGGCGTGCCGCTGGTGCCGGAAGATTCATCTATAACTACCCCGGCCCTAGGCAGTTGTCCGCCAACGCACCTGGATTCTATTGAGTATTTTTTAATATAAGACTCTTTTTCCATAGGTGGGATAGCGGTTAAATCCACGTCCCAGCCTGACATATAAATTTTTGCCCCAGCCTGTTTTTGTAAAAAATCCCGGTAGGCCGGCACTTGTTTTTTTTGCGCTTTCAAAAACCTGCCAGGCTTTCCACTTGCCGATTTGCCACCTTGTGCTTTCATACCCCGGGACAAACAACAGCTTATAAGCTCCTTCGGATTCGGATAAAACCTTTCTGAAATATTTTGCTACCCCAAGAAAAGAAAAAATAAAAAATTGTTTTATTTTAATCATATTAATATATCCTCAAGGTCCAAGCGCACGCTCCGGGGCGGCGTCTTGCTATAACCCAACCTCATAATTAACCACATTGAATTAACACTCTCGTTTACTTTAAATTTTTCCTGCAGGCGTTTATGGGCGACGGCATTGGTAATTATAGAGCCGAAAGGATGGAGGTAAACGCCGTATTCGGTCATTGTCAGCCAGAGCCTGGCGAGCATCCTTCCGCTATTGATCCAGTCAGCAGCGGTTTTAAAAGGGCCCTGCAGCCAGGCAACTGTTGTTGTTTTGGTTGTTTTTAAATAAAACTTTCCCACCAGCTGGTAAATCCCGGGTATATTTATTATCCAGCGCGCATGGAAAAACAAATACATAATAAACGCCGGAGTGTTCATGCAATACGCCCATAGGCCGTCCTTTTTTTCGTACGCTTCCCTGGCAGAATAACGGGCCCAACTGCCAACTTCATTCCGGGCTTTATTGTCATTCATATCATAGAACATGGTGTCGCGGTTAAGCTTCAAAACCCAATCAACTATTACAGAGTCAGAACTCAGCGTAAGGACCTGGCCGAAATTTTCAGCAATGGCTTTAAGCTTTTTAATTAATTCATCATTAATAAGCCGCGGCTCATAAGCCAGTCTTGAAGTTCTTCTTTGTTTAATCAATTCCGGATTCAAGCTATCGCGTTCTTGGCTCGGACTTAAGGATAAATGCGCCAATAACATAAGGCTCTCATTAGCGCTATCTAATTTATCGGTAACAAAATTTATATTGACTTTATACCCTTTGGCCATGGCGGCAATGGATAATATT
>Ga0207147_1057_pt1 | contig 21093 bp, 18 predicted proteins | sample Alteio_BWMinHeat_33_FD_153551 | JGI IMG/M metagenome (GOLD analysis project Ga0207147, IMG submission 153551) | Enriched cells from forest soil in Barre Woods Harvard Forest LTER site, Petersham, Massachusetts, United States -... | ecosystem: Environmental > Terrestrial > Soil > Temperate forest >... | reverse complement strand
TCAACTCCGTCTGTGCCACACTCTTCGTTTCTAGCTACTTACAACTCTTTTTCACCACTTCAAGACACTTATGATGTAGATTGCGAAGATGGCGCAAGCTTATCTTCTACTCCCTTATCAAAAGAAGGCCAATTTAAAGAATCTGAGGATAAAAAAACTAACAATTTGGTCGATGATTACCCCGCTGGTTTTTTTAGTAAGGCGACAGCTTCTGATGCCGAAAAAGCACCCACTGCCTCTTCTTCTTCCAACTACGCTGCTGCTTCTATCCACACAACTGCTGCTGCCTCTAACCATTCCACTACTTTTGCCCAGACAGCTGCTTCTATCCACACAGCCACTGCTGCTGCATTTGCTAACGAATCTTTGAATAAGGCAGCTGCAGGGGGTAATGTTGGATATGGTTCGTTAAGTCATTCTGATCAATCATTAAATATGACCCAAATGGCAGGCCCATTCCTTCATCATTCAAATGTTGCTCCTAAATTTATTCCGCCTTCTTTGTCTTATACGCCGATAGCCCCACAATTAATCCCAACTACCCCAGCATCTCACAATATCACCGAAATTCCAGTTCTTTTACCGCCTCCGACTCTATCTGATGTTTCAACCACTAATACTGCAGGTCCTGTATCGCCTGCAGGTCCTGTATCGCCGCCAACTCTATCTGCTATACCTGATTCTTCTGTGTCTCCAAGCACTTCTTCAGGAACCCCGGCACATTCTCCATTTACATCGCCATTTTCCTCTTTATCCTCAACCTTACCACCTTCTTCTGACGGACACGGGAGACCGATTACTGAAGTTCCTCCAAATACTATACCTAGCCTTACACCAAGTTCTTTAAGTGATTCTCAATATTCGTTATACTCTGATTTTTCGGAGTCATCTGCTCCATCTTCAGCGACTTCCACGCCGAAATCCGTTGGATCTAAGACTCCTGCCGCTTCTTCACCTTCCTATAATACTCCGGCCGCTCATTTGTCTGCTGTAAGTCCTAGCACAGGCCATGTATCGCACGTTACTGCAAGCAGCCCTTCTGCCCAGGAAGTCTCTCACTCTAGTGATGAAGAGCATGTCCATATGGTCGACCTTTCTAAACCTATAGGTACATTTTCACAGATAGATCTAGCTTTAGATGATTGCTTTACCTTAGATAAAATTATCAATTTGGCAAAGAAGTGTCTTAAAAAGCAAATGCCCTATTTTTTCTGTATCATAACCCAGAACTCAGGGGCTCATGTTCAGCCATTTGATGCGCATCACTTTCTACAACATTTTTTTCAATACGATCTTAAATTTAACCCTCTTACAAAAGAAAGAATTTTCACTTCCATAGATACCGATGAAGAGAATCCAGCGCACCAAATAACGGAGGTCTTCTTCTATGTGTTAAATTCAGTAAATGACAAGCAGGCTAAATATTTTTGTTGCTTAAATGATCTGGTATACCCTGTTAAAAAATCATATACCGAAGAAGAGAACCATTCAAAAGAGCAATCAGAGAAAATGAAAGCCTGTATCCTGGCTGCACAAGAAGGAGATAAACCCGGTCAAGAACCTGGAAAACCCGATGAAGCGGCCCATAATCAATTTTTAACTGGAATCTTTCACGCAGAGAGGGCAAGCTTCTTAAAAGAAATGTTAGCAACAATTGAATTGATGCTGACTCCAATTCAAAAGAAAAAAATTACGGAGCTGGTTGATAAATTAAAATTGTTGATAGGCGCTCTTCCAAAACCTGACCAAAAAGAATTTCTCGATGACTTACTAAAACTCAAGGGCAAAGAATTTAAGGAACATGCTTTGCAAATCAAAGGGTCCTATCAGAAAAAACTAAAAGTTGAACTTAATGAAGCTAAAAAGTGGTTTGATCATGCTGCGAAAAATGGTAATTGGAATGCCTATATTAAACTGATGGACATTGTCTCATTAACTGACTCAGCATTGCTTACGCACCTCCAAACTGCTCAGCTTCTCTGTGAAGCCGACCTAAAGGAGCACAAACTCCAACTATCAGAGTTACTAAAAAAAATTACCGGCGGAAATGCTGATCTTGCCAATGCACACATTATTCAATATGAAATAATAAGAATAAAAAATAAAATACAACTTATTCTGGATGGGCTTGTTTTAATATATAGCAACTTAGCTTTATTTTTTGCTGAAAAGAAAAATAATCATGGAGAAACTGTACCATACTTTGCTAAAGCTTTTGCTATTATAAGAACTGAAGAGGATCGAAGTTCATTTTTTAAATGGCTGCCTGAGAACTTTAAAAAAGCATTGCAAGCCTATTTCGAAAAACATATTACTTCACTTGAAGAAATCTTTAGTGCAAAAAAAACAATATTTAAGAAATTACAAAACGATAAGTCCATAAAAACTACCGATCAAATAAATCAATTAGATGCGGGAATAACAGAATTAAAAGAATCATTAATTGGAACTAAACAAGAACTTATCTCTACATATGTTACCTTAGGGCACACATACTGGTTTATGGGAAAATCTAATGAACCAGAAACCCAAACCCGCTCATTATCTCATTATATAAAAGCATTCTCTTTAATTAATAAGATAAATACAGAAGAATTTAATGAGTTTCTTAATTCCCTGCCTGACCCAGTAAAAAAGACATTAAAAAAGTTAGAAGAACGCAATAGGATAGATGATAAAAGATCGAAAGAAAAGCCTAAAGATAATTCTGATAATATTAAAAAAACTAACAATTAATTTCAGATATTTTCAGCTAGCAAGATTTTGCCGCACTTACAAAAATTAAATTACAATCTTATTCAAAAGCATTAAAATCTTGATGGGTGTTATGTTGAACATCAGGCACAGATGCTTCAGCAGCCTGTATTGCCAAAAACGCGTGTGATAACATTTGCATTTTTAACATACCGACTATTGTAACTCGTTTAGCCATTGCGCGTATTTCGGATTTTAATGTATCCCTCGAGATTGAAAGATATTTCGAATGATTTCCTGCGCAATTTCCTATAGTTAGATCTTTTACAGATTCTTTTTTAGCATTTTTATTAGAGTGTTGTTGTTTTAAGGCTTTTTTTAACATTCTCAATAAGCCGTAACGCAAAAGTTCTTTATAGGTTTTTGTCTTATCTAATATTCTAACTTCTGTAAAGTGGTCCAAATCATTGCAGATTTTTGGTCCATGTGAAGTTTCAGAAGAATACATTAAAGCCCAATTCACAACTAAAGGGATACATGTATTGATAACATCATTAGGCTTTGAATCCTGACAAGTATCAATAAACAATTTTCTGAAATCTTCATTAACTTCAAGCGGATTCTTAGACTTAAACCTTTCTTTTAGAACACCAAAATCTGTTTTGCTTAAACCATTACTATATTTCCAGCTAAAAATTCCTGGGAAAGGGATTGTATGGGCATCTTGCCAAAACATAAAATTCTCACTGTTCTTGGCTTTAGATTTAGGAAAAATGATCGACATAGTATTAATATAGCCACTTCTAACAAGACATCCAGGAATGCTTTGGTTACCCTCTTTTATAGCAACTTTGTTTAATTCTTTATCTTTTAAATGCTTGCCTTGAGTTTTGCGATAATTCTGATCAGTATTGGCAGTTCTATCCTGCATAAGTGTATAAATTTTTTTCCAAGGATATTTATACTTTTGGTAAAGCGAATCTTGTAGCATGCCAATTCTATTAACAAAATCAGTATGAACAACAAAAAGACGATGAAATCTCTCATAAGAATGCTTGGCGTACTCATCTACAAGATTATCAAACAACTCTATCACTTTTACTGATAAATATTTCTCAAAATCAATTTTTAATTTCTTAAACTCAGCATGCAGAGGCTTATTTTCTTTTAATTCCCAAAATTTTGCCATTTCCGTTTTGACATAATTGGCAATTTGAGTTCTATGACCTGAAAGAAATTTTTTAAACCCTTCATCAGTTGGATCATTAGCTGTTCCATTATAGAGTTCTCTGGCAGTTTTGGGATTATAAAGATCACGGAATTTTTTGTTCTTAACTATTAGTCGATCATTGATTCCCTTTTGAAAAGTTTCAAAGCGTTCTTTTAACGCCATTAAGTCTTTTTGTTGTGTGGTCTGTTCTTCAGCAAGTTTCCAGAATTTCTCTAGGGAAATCGCTTCAACATGCGGTAATCCTAAAAAATCTTGATTCAGAGCAACAGTCACTCTTTTACTGACAATTTTTTGAACTCTATCATTAAGTTGAGATTGCATTCTTTTAACGCTGGCAAATAATTTCGGATGGAATTTGAAATGATTATCGGCTGGTTTACATCCCAGCCCTAAAGGCAGATCTATCCAATTGCGTCGTCTTCCTTCTGTTAGAAAGCACCAGTGTATGTCAGTCGCCTTTACAGCATTGGCAGTGGATTGTTCAACAAATAGTTTGGCAATTCGTTGTTTTATATTAGCCGTAGTGACGCTAGCTGGCTGAGCCGTAGCTTTCCTGTAAACTCTTTCTTTCAAGCGTGATAAGAAATTAGAAGCTCCTGAAGCTTCAGCCTGCTCCTTTTCATTAGAACTCTCAATAGCCAAGGCTCTAACTCCATTAACAGCTGTAGTAACTATTGTTGGAGTAACTTCAAAACTTGGTTCAAGGGAGCTTATAAAATTTTCATCCCCTTCTTTTAGATCTGCCTGGTTCCCAGCAGGTAAAGAAACAGCTGCCTTAGCAGCGGCTTTAAAAGAGCAGCCTGAAGTGTAGTCACCTTTGCTTAAAAAAACGTTGCAGGCTGCCGCTGAAGTTCTCGAGATATCATCATCCTCATAACAAGCAATATAACACAGCTTGTTAGCGGTTGTATCGACTAAGGAGTTTAAAGGACTAAATTTACTAATGGGCATAAAATTGATAAATTAAAGTAATTAAACAAAAATTATAACATTTTTTATAATTAAAATACAATAGTTTTTGCTATAAAAGTTATTAAATTTAGGAGGTAATTTAAAAATCAACATTAATATTTAATAAAGATAGTGTTAATTTAATAAAAATAGAAAAAGAAATAAAAATGAGGTATAATAATAATATGATAAAAGGAGGCCTTATGGACCCTATATCTAACCAAAAAAATGTGTATGATTTTCAAAAATTTGTTTGGCAGACCGAGCCTAATCGATGGGTGGTCAATTATCAAGCCACGCCCAAAAAAACCTTTAATCTCGACCCGCCAAATAAATCAGAAAAAGCTAAGAAAGATCTCGAAAAAGAAAAAGATAAAGAAAAACCAAAGCAATAATTGTGAGGTAGTTGTAAAACTCAGGTTCTGTCGATTTTCGGGTTCTTTTGAGCCGATTTTCGATTAAAATTGCAGGGGTAATATTTATAACCCCTGCAATTTTAATCGAAAAGCGGCCAAAATAATCCCGAAAATCGACGAACCCTGAGTTTTACAACTACCTCTTTTAGTCTTTCAACACAGGTTCTAATGCTTTTTTCTCGATTTCAAGTTTTTGATTGTCTGTCTTTTCTTGTGTCAAAATTTCAACTTTTCCAGAACCCAAATTATAATAACCGCCAACAATGAGTAATTTTCCTTCATTAATGTACTTTTGCAGCAATGGATTTTCTTTCAATTTCTTTACCATGTTAAGAACATTCGCTTTCACTCCTTCCTGCAAGCTTTTCCCTTTAAGAGGTTCTACTGAAGGTTGTATCAAAGCAGCAATATTTTTGATGTCCGCTGTCTGATTCGTCATAACAGCTTTTACTGCTCCACAATTCTCATGACCAAGGACCATGATAACATTGGATTTAAAGACGACGACTGAAAATTCAATGCTCTCTAATTCGATCGGGCCCACTACATTGCCTGCCACCCTCACTGTAAAAATGTCTCCAATTCCTTCATCGAAAACAATTTCCGGAGGAATTCGCGAATCAGCGCATCCTAATACAACAGCAAAAGGACATTGACCTTCAACAGATGCTTCTCGGCGATCTTTTTGCCGGTCTGGGTGGGTCAACAGATCCTTTGAAAATCGTTCATTGCCTTTCAAGAGCCTATCTAAGGACTCTTGTGGAGTCAAATTATTTGGGCAATAGCCAAAAATTGTAAAACCGTTCAAAATGAAAATAAAGGTAAGAATAAGTCGCATGCATCACCCCCTGTTTTGGGTTAATATTGAATACGAGGGTCTTTGTGTCAACAAATTTTTATTTGAGCCTTAATTGTAGTCAAATTTTTAAATTTTTTAATATTTATTGTGTTTTATTTCATTTTTTGATAGCTTGTTCTCTTTTTAATAATATAAAACAATTAAGAATTGTTCCCGCTAGGCCCTTATGTCAGACATGTATATCGAAAAAAGACTGCCGTCTCTAAATCTTCCTGCCAATTTTGAAATATCCACCGGCAGTAAGATCATGGCTTCTATTCCAGTCATCGGTCTCGTTTCAAATCTTATTGAAAATTCTCTTCAACAAAAAATTGATAGCGAAAGTTTAGGCAAAAAGAAAGTCGAACTCATCAATCTAAAAGGCACTTATAACACCCTCGGAATCATTAGAGAAGTGATCATGATAGCGATTATTGTGGCCTTATTCGCTGCTTCTATCATTGGGTTTGTCCCGTTTATTATTCTCACCCTTGTAGCTGCTGCAAAAAGTATTTTAGAGGCTATTTCATTATCAAAAAATAAAGAAGAGACAAAACATTTGGCCCATCTGTTGTTACAGCAGCAAAAAGTTTTAGAAAAAACGCAAACTGAATCCCTGCCCTCTACATCACAAAAAAAAGTTCATGTGGAGAATCTTACTAAAAATTCTCCCTCAAAAGCCCAAACACCTCGCAAACCCTCATTTTCAGAGCCCCTCCCACCAAAGCCTAGTCCTAAACTGACTATAAATATTCCACAAAGTCCCGGTGCTCCCGTGACTTTTGTTCCTTTTAGCAGACTTTGTTTATCGAAAGACTTTTATGGTAAACTTGCCCTTTCTTTAGAAGGCCATGATCCTATTACTAAAGAGAAGTTTACTAACCTAGCCGCCAAAAATTTTAATTTTAAATTAAAAAATAAGGAATGTTGTCCTCTTCCTTATTATTTCGCTATTTGCCTAGATGAGTCTAACAACACTGCAGTATTAGACGCTGCTAGTTTTTTGAGAAACAACTTCGAATTTGAAAATATAAACAATCCTTGTACTAATAAGAAAATTGTCGATATCAGTTTTTATTTCGTAAACAGTTTGAATGATAAAACAGCAACGTTTTTTGCTTCACTTAGTGACTTTAAAGAAAGCTCAAAGGGTAATATCAAAAAGAAATTCATTTCGGCCACAGATTTAAGTCTTCCTGATGACCATGTTAATGTCGATCAAGTTGGTCTGGCAACTGCCTATGAATCTGGTTATGGCGGCACAAAAGTCAATACGCAACTTGCTATTAAATGGTATAAAATTGCCGCTGATAATGGAAATTATTTTGCCCACTACCGTCTCTCTGACCCCAAGCTCAATAAAGATATCACTGAGGACGAAAGTTTAGACTTGTTACAACAGTCCTTAGTCCTAGCCGCAAAATTTAATTCTAACTTAAGACGAACATTTCGTGAATTTAAAGAAAGTATTACCAATAATAGTAACTTAACTGAAGCTGAAAAAAAGGACATGCATGGGCATTTAGACTCTCTTAAGATGAATATTGACGATGTAAAAGTTCATATTGGTTTCATCTTAATTGAAATGGCAAAAATTGTTTCTAAGAAAGACCCTGGTACTGGAAATCAATTGTTAAAGAATGCAAGGAAATTTTTGTCTGTAAACCAATTTAAAGAAATTTTTGGCACTTTTGATAATAAAATAAAAGCAAATTTGGAAGATCAATAATCTTAAAATTTAGAAAATAGATCTTTTGTTTAATTAATTAATAATATAATATGTAACCTTTAAAAAATAGGAGTTCATTATGGCAGCAGTAGCAGCAGCCGGCGTAGGCGCAGCAAATCCAGCAGCAGCCCCATCTTTGTGGCTTAAAGGCAAAGAAGATTCAATTGGCATTAAAATCTTAGCAGCTATCCCAGTCATCGGATTAATTTTTGAGGGATTGGCCCAGGGTGATATTAATGCTCAGCTACAACACATTGCAAAAAATCCAAATAAGACTCCTGCTGATGAACAGCGTGCGATAAAACTATTAAAGACCTCAGTCCAATATAATGCTATTGGTATAGCTCGTGATGTCGTACTCTTGGCCGGAGTGATTGCGCTGTTCGTTTTAAATATTTTTGGTGTCATTGCATTGGTTTCTGCATGTTTAGCAGTTGCCGCTCAAATTGCTTTCCATAGCTGGAACATCCATATGAAGCGCCAAGCGATCGCCTTAATCCAACAAAATGGCTTAACCTAATTTTTAGGTTCTGTTATCTTATATGCCGCTGCCTGCAGCTATGTTGCAAGCCGCGGCTTTTTTTTAAACAAATCCCGAGGAAATTATGGCAGCTATCAATACTGGAAACCCATTTCAACCTTCGCTTTGGCTAAAAGGCAAAGAAGATTCAATAGGCTATAAAATTGTAGCTCTTATACCAATAGTAGGAACTATTTTTGAACATTTTGCCCGAAGCGACATTAATACAAAAATGGAAGCAGTCGTCAAATATTCTAATAAAAGCCAGCAAGACGCTTTAGAAGTGGCCAGGCTGCTTAAAGTTGACATTCAGTATCATGCTATTGGCATTACAAGGGACACATTGATCCTGGCGAGTACTGTTGCGTTGTTTGTGCTTTCCATTTTTGGCACGCTTGCCCTAGTATTCGCAGCCATTGGTATTGCCATATCATTGGCCCTCAATGGCTATGGCATCCACATGAAAAAGAAAGCAATAGACCATCTTCAACAACATGGCTTCACTTAAAAACAGAAGTCAGAAGCCACGCCGTCCCGGCCTGACAGCCTTATTCTGACTCCTGACTCCTGGCTTCTGACTTCTGTTTTTGCATCCACACCGAGAAGGGCGCTTCCAAATTCTTGTTTTCCTGAGTGTATCTATAAAACTGCCGTAAAAATTCTAAACGATCTTTGGCCCATTCCTCTTTTTCGTGCCTTTGTGAATGGATATCAAGCAGATCAGCCCCTCCCAGATCTCTTTGTCGGCGCAATATTTGTTCGAACTTTAATCTTCCGCTATTTTTTATCATATCATACATAGCCATGAAGGTGGTTGTTCGCCCCTGGCCTTTTTTGCAATGAAAATGCAGCCATGTATTTGGAGGAAGATGCTTTACAAATTCAATAAATTGGTCTGTTACTTCGTTTGAGGGCCTATGTTCATCAGTGACTGGAAGTCTTGTGTATCCCACGCTAAAAGACTGGGCCAGTTTTTTTTCTGGAAAGGCATTCTTTACAATGACTTTCATCGGATCGCCCTTTAAATATATCGTCAAATTACCAGACGACAATGCTTGAGAAAGCCGGCTTTCTTCATCGGCTTCAATTTCAGAAGCTGTTTTGCCTTCATTGATGAATTTCTTGTCTATGTTGATCCAGCTAACTGGCAGATCATTAATAAAGCCATGAGGTTCTTCCCTTAAATCAACGATGATTACGTTCCTTAGCGGGATTTTACCCAGCATATTCGGCAAGTTGTGTGCGGAGAATTGTGCACTGCCGGACATATGCAGGGCTGCAAGGCCTGGCTGGTCCGAAAAATAAATACTGTCATTGGTTGTCCTAAAATGTGCCGGCATAGGACTTTGTGTATCGAAATCATAAATTGCGACAATTTCATCTGTGGCAGTATCATATGAGTTAGACTTTTTGCAGCCAGTGCAAAAAAGAATGGCCATGCATAGGCATATATAACTGAAAGCCGCCTTACTTCTATACATGCGTTAACTGCGCTCCAATTTTAAAATTTCTGGCACGGAATCAGTCAAATCCTTAGGACCAAAAAATTGTATTGGTCCTGGTGATTGATAATGATCCTCCATCATCCAACTGTCTCTTTTCAGTTGAAATTCTTTGAAAGGTTTAGCCTTTAATTCGACCAAAGCTTTCTTGATCACTGGCTTTTCCTTCCCATGCCGAGTTTCAAGGGTCATTAAGGCTAGAAGATTGCAGCCTCCAATTTTCCATTCCTTAACAGGTTTTGAAAGGTTGGCTATCGTGCATATATACCCTGTCGCAGAGGAATTTATTAATAATGCTGCCGCATAGCCTAGTGCATAGCAATATTGGGAATCAAAATTCGACGGCAAGCATGAGCGTCCCTCATATCCAAAAAACAAGGGCTGGGGACTGAATGTGCCCTTATATAGTCCCTCATTTTTCCTTTTTTTAAGCTCCCTTTTAACTGTTTCAATAAAAAGGCGCTCAGTGTCGATTTTTGAAACTTGAACATTGCCGTGAGGATCTCTATCTAGAAGAAGCTGCAACTGTATATCTTCTGGCAGGGCAGCAAGGCAATTCTTAGATGATTGACTGAGCAATCCCTTGGCAAAATCAAGTTTTTCTTTATCAGAAGCGGCTGCCAGGTATTTTTCGGCATGGCTTTTGTCTGATAGCAAGCTATTCAATTCTTTGATCAACTGTTTAAATTCAGGAATGAATTCGATGACCCCTTCAGGAATCAAAATGACCCCATAATCTTTGCCGATATCTGCCCTTTTGCAGATCATGTCGCTAATTTGAGCCGTCAACTCAGCTAAAGTCAGTTTTTTATCAGCAATTTCTTCTCCAATAAGGGTCATATTTGGATGGGTCTTAAGCGCACACTCTAGGGCTAAATGTGAAGCGGAGCGCCCCATGATTTTAATGAAAAAATAATATTTCTTTGCTGAAATGCTATCTTGCTGCAGATTTCCAATTCCTTCAGAATATGTTTTAGAGGCTGAATCAAATCCAAATGAAATTTCTACTTCCTCGCTCTTTAAATCGCCATCGATTGTTTTAGGGACTCCAATGACTGTTGTGGGGCAATTTTGCGTTTTAAAATATTCCGCAAGGAGGGCAGCATTTGTATTGGAATCGTCGCCGCCAACAATCACAAGACCATCTAGCTTATGCAGGCGAGCTGTTTTTTCCGCGGCTTGAAATTGTTCCGAAGTTTCAATTTTAGTTCTTCCAGTTCCAAGCATATCAAACCCTCCCTGATTCCTATAAGGTTCAATGCTTGATTTAATCAATTCAACGTAAACATTATCTATAATTCCCTTAGGTCCATTGCAGAAGCCGATAAGTTTGCTTTGAGGATTTAATTTCATTAAAGCATCGTGCAGGCCTGTGATCACATTATGGCCGCCGGCTGCAGGCCCCCCTGAGAAAACAACGCCAACGTTTTTCGGCAAAAGGTTTTGCTCATTTTCTGAACAAAGATTTAATGTTGCTGGATTGCCGGTAAGATGAGGGAAAATAGTTCTAAATTGATCGTTAATATTGATTTGCTTTGAGCCTGGCTTAAAGGTCCCTTTTTTTAGATTTTCAAGAATTGAAGGTAGCTCCGGCTTAAATTCCAAACGTTGCTTTTGAAGAAGACTTCTTGATTCCATTTTTAACTACCTTATTTCGAAATTAAAGCGGCAGCAAAAAAACTGTTTATAAAGTTTCTACGAACCACTTCGTTAATTCATTGATCAGTAATAAACGTTCTTCAACATTTGAAAAACTGTGGTCGGATTGGCTTAGCTTCAAAAATTTTGTAGCAGAAGAAGCTTGTTCTCTGCATTTTGAATATTGGTAAGCATCTGAAATGCTGATTCTTTCATCAACCTCGCTGTGGACATGGAATAAAGGAACATTTACAAGGGGAATTAAATGCGATTTCATATCCAGTTCGAAAAAATCTTTATAAAAATTTGGACCAGGAACATTGCCCTCGAATGCCCTGGCGATTTCTTTAATGGAATGTTCCTTATGAGCTTTTTGAAGCTGTTGCCATTGTTCCTTCCATTTTTCAGTGCTGAATAAAGCTGCCAGAAGCGCGATGCTCTTTACCTCTATTTTATTTGCAGCCAGGATGGCTATGGCTCCGCCAAATGAATTGCCTAGCAATCCAATTCGTTTAGAATCAATTGCCGCATGCTTTTTGAGAAAATGATAATTTGTGATGACATCTGACACTTCACTTTGAATTGTCATATCAGAAAAATGACCCTCGCTATCACCAGAGCCTCTAAAGTCAAAACGCAATGATGCAATTCCAGCTTTCGCAAGGCTTTCTGCCAGGGAAACGTAAATTCGATATTTTCCGGCTTTGTTGCCGGCGAAACCGTGGCACATAAGCACAACAGGAAACTTTTTATTATTTATTTTTGGAATATGTAAAACTCCAAAAATTTTCTGATTTTCATTAGTAAGTGTAATGACATCTCGATTTTCAAATGAACTCATTTTATCCCTGACTATTATTTTCTAACATTTTAACATTAAGTGGTTAACAATTGAACAATAATTTGTTAATTAACAAAATTGTTTTAAAGAATTCAGATTAAAGAATCCAGAATACTCCTGCGTATTCAGGCCGTCCCGGCCTTACTAACAGGCCGGGACGGCCTGAATACGCAGGAGTATTCTGGATTCTGAATTCTGAATTCTGTATTCTGAATTCTGTATTCCAACTTTAATAAAAAATAACTCCAATGATTAAATTTTTTTCAAAAATCATCGATCGTATACTAGTAGTCATCTGCGCGTTGGTCTTCTCTCAAGCCCCAGTTTTTATCCAGCAATACCAAATGAATCTTCTTGGTCATGTAGATGAATTGCATTTGCAAGTCAATGCAATGAAATGGGCTGCTGAACACAACGGAAAAAATCTGGAGCAATTTATCGGAAAATTTATGCGTAGCGATGACATTGACTTTTTTCATCAAGGTGAAATTATGTCATCAATGATTAGTCGGTATGATAGTCTCTCAGAGGCCTTGAAGGCTTTAAAAAATGCTACTATTGTTACAAAGCCTTACTATTTTTTTAAATATTACAATCATGAAATAGCAAAGTCCACAGCGAATGCTTTTGTATTTTCGCTGCCGTTAAACCTTGAAGGCTTGACTTATGCCTTCATTGGAATTCTGTTCGGTATGATGACCTTTGCTGCCATCCAAGGTATATTTAGAATCATAACCCGTGCCCGCGCCCAAGCCTAACCCTTGCCCCATTAAACCCGAGCCCGCGCCCGCGCCCGAGCCCGTGCCCGAAAATAAAACTTTATCTGCGATCATCTGCGCTTATCTGCGTAATCTGCGTTCTTATTTTTCGGGCACGGGCACGGGCACGGGCTCGGGTTTAATTGAGAGAAGGCCGAGTTTTAATTACGGAATTTTCTGCTGCACATGAGCATTAATCGTGTTCCATTCGGGATGATTCTCATAAGCCTTCAGAATATCATGTAAGCCAAAATTCGGCTTCTTAGGATAGATAGCCTCGATGATGGCCTTGATGAGCTTAAAATCATCCTCGGTATCCAACGTCCAGCGATAGGAAGACTGATCGCTGCTATTCTCTACACTCATTAATCTAAACATTTCAGGATGCCGGTACATATGCAGTGTGACGTGCTCCTTTTCTTCTTCTTTGGTGACTTGTTTATGAGTTTTATTCAATGCACTTACAGAAAAGATCTCTGTGTCAAGTCCACGAGGGAAGCTTCGGGATATAGTGTTGGAAACATAGTCATAGTCCTTAACATTTTTCTTAAATGCATTTATGACCCTATCCACTTCAACTGGATCTATTAATGGGCAATCACCGTTAATTCTTACCACAGCATCAGGAGAAAACTTCTTGGCAGCTTGGTAATATCGATCTAAGACATTTTGCTCATCGCCGCGAAAGCAGCGATAATTTTTTTCTTTGCAAAATTGTACAATAGCATCATCTTGAGGTTCAGTTGATGTTAGAATATAAACAGCATCTGCTTCTTTGCACCTTTCTAATCTTTCCATCAAATATTCAAGCATAGGCTTGCCAAGGACTTGTTTTAGAACTTTTCCCGGTAAGCGGCCTGAGCCCATTCTGGCTTGTACATAAATTTCTACACGCATCGTAAACCTATTGCTTTATAATCAAATCCGCAGGATATCTAACTTGCTTGATCTCACCCTCGATCCTTTTGAATGGATATTTCTCTAATACAGCGCACTGGCTTTCCAGCAAAAACCATTTAAATGAATCAAGCCCTGCAGCCAGGCTTGCAGTAGAAGCTCCGCCAAATCGTGGATTACACTCGATGATATGATATGAGCCATCAGGAGCTTCGATAGCTTGGAACACCACATGGCCATAGATATCAAGTTCGTCAGCAATTTTTGCGCAGCCAACTTCAAGTTCTGGTTTTTTTACAGTTGTGGTTACTTGAGATTCGCCATTGACGATCACATCTCTGCTTCTAGCAATGGCTCCCATCACCTTGCCAGAAATGTTCCTATAAACATCTACGCTATATTCTTGCCCTTCAATAAACGGTTGAAAGATTGGATCTTGCATCTGAGAAGCTGCTCTGATGGCATCATTCCTATCCAAGTTCAATCCTAAAGCAACCGAACCTGCGCCAAATTGTTCTTTAACTACAAACCGCTTACCAGGTACACCTTCAATTCGCTTAGCTGTTGGTATTGTTGGGAAGCCATTGGTTTTTAGGAATTCATAAAAACTCATTTTATCTAAACATATTTGTATGGTAAGCAAAGGCGAGACCATGACATGTATCCCTTCAGCTTTAAATTGAGCTGAATGCCGCGAAAAGAAATCGAGTTCACCATTCCTTGTGGGGATGATTGCCTGAATAGAATGATGCCTACAGTAATCTCTTATCAATTCGAAAGCTGATTCTGAAAGCGATGGAGTTTGCCAGAAATAATCGACAAAATAGCGGCCAATGCAACCTGGATTGCTATCACAGCCATGCAATACAGCATTTTTGTTAATAGATAATGCAGCATTTTTGACTGATTGCAGCAATGGAATCTTTTTAGAAATGCTTGTAACGAGGACGCCTAATTTTTTTTGGCTTTTAAACATATTTTAAAGCCTCATTTTCCAAAATGGCATAAATATGAGAATTTACCCATTTGTTGTCTTTCAGCATATGATCCCTTAAGATGCCTTCTAAAATAAACCCATGCTTAATAAGAACTTCAATGAGCTCCTTCCTATTATCGTAATTTTCTGAAAGCAAACGATGAAATCTCAATTCTTTAAAAGTTACTATTAACAGCAGTTTTAAAAAATGGCTAAAGTCCTCTTTCAATAACCCTTTATCGCTATTCCTCTTAGTGTCGATGATAAAAGAGATCTCAGCTTTTTTTGAAATCCAATCGATATAAGTTAAACCACCATAGCCGATTAACTTATCGTTCAATAAGATGTTAAAAAGAATCTGTCGTGGATAATCTTCTGAAAAACTAGGCTTGATGACCTCATCATAATATTTCACTTGATCGGCCTCAGACAAAGGCTTTTGCTGACGAAGTATGTCCATCTGTTCATTGCGCCATACCCTTATCAATTCCATATCCTGCTTACGTAGAGGCTCAATGGCATAGCCTGCATCGTCCTGATAGCGCTGTTTCTTCAAAGTCTTGTACATCATCTACTCATTTATTTGTGAGTGAGGAGTCAGGAGCCAGGGTGTCCTGCGTATCCAGGGCGTCCCGCCCTGGCCAAAACGCATTTCACCACAACATCAGGGCGGGACGCCCTGAATACGCAGGACGCCCTGGCCAAAACGCATTTCACCACAACATCAGGGCGGGACGCCCTGAATACGCAGGACGCCCTGGCTTTTGACTTCTCATTACATAAATTTGACCCCACGCTGTCTCAAGGAAACAAACGACTGTTCACCTATGATCAAGTGGTCATTCACCGGTATGCCCATCATTTGCCCTGCATCGATCAAATTCTTAGTCACATCATAGTCTTGCTGGGAAGGGGTCGGGTCGCCGCTAGGATGATTATGGGCTAAGATTATACTGGCCGCATGGTGTCGGATCGCGGGATTGAAGACTTCTCGAGGATGGACTAATGTGTTTGAAAGGGTCCCGATAGCGACTATTAAATGATTGATGACACAGCCTCGGATGTCTTGCAGGATCACAACAAAAAGCTCTCTTTTTTCATTGGCAAGGTCGTCTTTAATCAAATTATAGGCGTGAACAGGATGCTCAATCCTATATTTTGCTGTAGGCGCTTGCTTTGAAATTCTTAAGCCCAGGCTGAAGGCGGCCTTAAGCTGCAAGGCTTTGGCTTGGCCTAGTCCCTTAATTTTGCATAGCTCTTCAACGCTAGCTTCTGCCAGTTTCTGCATGGTGCCAAAGCGCATGACAATTTCCTGAGAAATTTGGAGGACAGAGTTGCCTTTCATTCCGCTGCCTAACAGCACTGCAATCAACTCAGACGTCGTCATGGCTTCAGGACCATGCTTTAGAAGTCTCTCTCTTGGTCTTTCGCCTATAGGCAGGCGGTGCAGAGCATATTGGAATGTTGCGTCAATTTCATCTTGTTTCATGTTTTTATCGCATATTGACTATATTTATTTGCCAAAGCAATGGGCAGATCGACTTTTAAAATGACATCATTGTCGTCATATTCTTGCTTAACAATATTTCCGGAACGCATAATTTCACTGACAATTGCATAATGGCTTTGAGGAATCCTCAATACTACTTGCCGTTGCTGCTTATTAAGCTCCTGGATCATGACTTCTTCCAAATCAGAAAAACCTTGCTTCTTGGTCGCCGAAATTTGCACTGTCTTCGGATAAGTGAACCGCAGCCGTTGTATTCTCGCAGCATCGGTACACTTGTCAATTTTATTAAGCACTGTGATGATCGGCTTGTTTTCAGCTCCAAGTTCTTTTAAGACTTCCATTGTCGTCTGGGCCTGTTCTTCGGCCATGGGATGGCTGACATCGATCATATGCAGAAGTATATCTGCCTGGATTGCCTCTTCCAAGGTGCTTTTAAAAGCTGCTACAACCAAGTGTGGAAGCTTGCGTATAAAACCGACCGTATCGGTCATTAAAACTTCCTGATTATTTGTCAGCGTATATTTTCTTGTTGTCGTGTCCAAAGTGGCGAACAACTTATCCTCAACAAAGACTTTTGCATCAGTGAGTGCATTCAAAAGAGTCGATTTTCCTGCATTGGTATATCCAATGATGCTAAAGACGGGTGTCACTGACTTTTGCCGGGCAGATCTTTGTACTTCTCTATGTCCTTTGACTTCTTTGATTTCCTTTTGCAATTGGTCGATCTGCCTTTTCAATATGCGCCTGTCAATTTCTATCTGTGTTTCACCTTCTCCTTTTAAATAGCCACCGCCGCCGCCTGTTCCGCCGCCAGCTGAACCTGCTTGCCGCGATAAATGCGTCCACATCCTTTTTAGCCGCGGAGCTTGATATTTGACCTTTGCAAGCTCTATCTGCAGACGCGCTTCTTTTGTCTGGGCTCTTTGGGCGAAGACTTCTAAAATAAGCTCAGTTCTGTCCATGACCTGCTTCCCAAAGGCTTTCTCAAGGTTCCTTTGCTGCGCAGGGCTGATCTCATCGTCGAAAATGATTAGGTCAACATTAAGCTCTTGGGATTTTTTTAGAAGTTCTTCTAATTTCCCTTGGGTAACAAATGTGGATGACTCATATTTCTTTATCAAACAAGGAACCCTCTCTGCGGTCTCGATGAAATGAGTCTTAGCTAAAAAAGCAAGCTCATCCAAATGCTCTTCGCAGATAAACTTATCTGAAGATGCTTTATATACAGAGACGAGCAAAGCTCTTTTAGGTATTTCGAGAAGTTTTTCATCGTTCTCTTTTCTATTTGTTTGAGGCATTCAATTCTCCGGAAAAAATCAATTCTAGACCATCGTATGCCATTCTGACATTCGATGGCAAGCGTGCGTTTGTTGCTTCATGATCGAGTTCATGTGCTATATGTGTCAGCCATGTCTGCGAGGCGCCTACTTTTTGTGAAAATTCGACAGCTTCATCAACGCTAAAGTGCATCTGGGACTTGCTTTCTCTCAAAGCGCTCACGATAAGGATTTCAGTGCCTTTTAAATCCTCAAAGATCTCTTGAGGGTATTTGCTGATATCGGAAATATATGCTAAATTGCCAAACCTAAACCCGGTGACTGGCATGCCGCCTTGTTCATATGTCAAATATTTAATTTTAATATTTTGGAAAACATATTCTCCTCTATCCTTTTCCAGAATAGTCAAAGCTATTTTTGCAATAAGCTTATCTGCCACAATATTATCAAAAATATAACTGAAGCGCTTCTTTAAGTCCCGGGCAGATTCTGCTGAAAGCAAACAAGGCAAGGGATTCTTATGCTTCATAAAATAAACTCGTAACTCATCTATGCCAGCAATATGATCATGATGAGTGTGCGTAACCAAAAGGGCGTCAATATCATCGATGTTATGAAGCAATGCCTGGGCTCTAAAATCGGGCCCGCAATCTATCAAGAGCTTTGTATTGTTCAATGTCACTAAAGCAGACGGCCTCAGCCTTCGATTGCATGGCGATTGCGATTGGCAGACGCTGCATTTGCATCCAATAACTGGAATGCCCATAGATGCGCCTGTGCCCAGAAAAAGAAAGTGACCTTGCGAATTTGATCTCATTCTTGGGGCCTCCTATTTAACAATTCCTATTATCTTAAGCTATTTACTGTTGTGGATGATGCTTGGAATCTTTTTTCTTCTTAACGACATTCCCGGCATTGGAGGATTCTTTAGCGTCATTTTGGCATTTGCACCATTCTTGCTGAATTTAGGCGCTATCATTTTGTGCCTCTTGAGCCTTTCGATGCTTTTCTTTGTTGCCCCTGCGGTAGCTCTGAAAGGGCTTAACGGAATTCAAATTTCACAATTGGTGATGAAGCGTTTTCAAAAAGACTTTTTCATGAATCTATTATTGGCCGGAATCGCAACGTTCCCATTTGTGTTTGTGATGATGCTTTTATTATTGGCAGCATTTGTGACTGGCTCAATATGCTACACTTGCGATAATTCGCTGTATATCACTCTGCAGTGGTTCTTCATCATGATTCCCTTCACTGCCATCCTAGCTCCAGCGGTAATCTTTTACTTTAACTTCGCCGCAGAAGCGCATGTGCTACTTTTGAAGCAGCCTTCGCAGAGGACTATCTAATAAATCTAAACCGTGCCCGTGAGCGTGCCCGAAATTCTAATGATTATCTCAGAGTCGTGGAGATGTGAGACACAAGGAGCTCCGGAGGAGCTTAATATTTGTAGCCCACAGTGTAGCGCCAAAGGCGCAAACTGTGGGTAATGTTAATATAAAATAAGAAAGCCCTGGAAGGGCGAAATAAAATATAACGCCCTTCCAGGGCTTTTTTTTATATTGCATTATCACCCACAGTTTGCGCCTTTGGCGCTACACTGTGGGCTATAAAAATTTAGCTCCTCCGGAGCAAAATCTTAGCCTATGTCTCTGGCACAAGACTTATGGGTAATAAAATACGCACATGGGCACGAAATAAATTCATCATTTATCATTTAGGTCTTTTGTTGTTTATCGTTTAGAATTTGATGCGCCAGCAGTTTGGCGAAAAGGGCGTGGTAGAGAAGGCCTTTGGAGCCCATGCCGGTTAACAGCCAAATGTTGTCCTTCACTTTGGCAATAATCGGCAGATGGTCTGGAGTAGATACTCGAATTCCTGCTCTGCAATCAATGATGGGACATTGTGTTAAGAATGGCACCATGACATTGATCTTAGGAAACAATTCATCGATAGCTGTTTGCTTATCAGGAAGATCACTTGCAATTTTTTTTTCAAAGGTGGCTCCGGCGTAGCACGATCCATTGGAAGGGTTATTTATCAAATAAGCCTGCGAATTAATGGGAACTGAAAGCATAGGCATATCTTTAGGCCATTGAAACTCCAATATTTGCCCCTTGATAGGAGTTAGAGTAAATTGATTTAACTCAGGATACTGTGTGGATGAAAACCCGGCTGCAACGATGATGGCATCAAACCCGGCTAATTCACTCAGGTTTTGTATTTTGCTTTTAATCAAATTTACGCCACGGCTTTCGCATGCTTTGGAGAGACCTTTGATATAGCTGGCAATAGTTACGCTTAATGCTGACCTGATAAAAATGCCTCCCAGAGGTCTTTCAATAAAAGGTACTGATTTTAAACATTGATCGTCTGAAAGCCAGTCAATATCATCATATTCTTTTGCAGAGCGATTAAAATCTTCATATTGTTCAGTCGAATAAGCCAGCCTTATCAACCCTCTGCCCGCAACAACAGAGGTGCCAAGCGACTCGGAAGCCATATTTAGCAAAAGTTCTGTTTCAATCATGCCTTCGCGCCCATAACGGTTTAACTTAGCGTGGGCACCAGCATAAGGATGGACCAAACCGGCAGAAATCCCTGAAGCGCCTCCACCGATCCCCTGAGGATCAAATAGAGTTGTTTCACAATTCTTTTGAGATAAGTGCCAGGCAGCTGCAAGGCCTGAGAAGCCAGCTCCAATGATAGCAATACGCATGGAATAGCCAATATTTGGTAATTTTAATTTATTGGAATCATAATAAACCTGGAGATATTTTTGCAGGTAATTTAGCATAATCATTTATTTTGAATTGTTAATTTGATTAGGCTATATTTATTTTGGAATAAATGGTGGGTTGAGTTATGTCAAATGAAAACCGAGAAACTTCGACTAGGAAGCAGATCAGAAATTTGATTGCAGTTATATTGAGCGCGGTTGTTTCTGCATTTTTAATCGCTATCTTTTTCTTAAACTATTATGGACCATCCGGCAGGTATCAGGCAAAAAATGCTTTAGTTAACCCGCAAATTGCCGAAACTTTGGCCTTTAATGACTTGAACCCAAAAACCAATGGGACCTCAAGATATGTATTTGATGGTTTTAGTTTTAATTTTTATGACCCTGTGAAAAAAGAACAAGTAGCGCTACACATTACCCCGGAACAATATAAAAAATTATATGATCTGATCAAAGCTGATGAAAGTCTTCTAAATGCAACTGCAGAGGTTGAAGAAAGTTTTTTCAAAGATCATTTAGCTAAATTATTTTTACAGGTCAGGACAGAAAGCCATGCTCCATGGCAAGACGACACCAAG
>Ga0207147_1055_pt1 | contig 21260 bp, 15 predicted proteins | sample Alteio_BWMinHeat_33_FD_153551 | JGI IMG/M metagenome (GOLD analysis project Ga0207147, IMG submission 153551) | Enriched cells from forest soil in Barre Woods Harvard Forest LTER site, Petersham, Massachusetts, United States -... | ecosystem: Environmental > Terrestrial > Soil > Temperate forest >... | reverse complement strand
TGATAAGATCGAAGGCCATGAAATTATCGTTAAAGAAGCCAAGGAAAATCAGCAGTTTGTCACCTTGGACGGTAAAGAGCGCTTGCTCGCACCGGGCGATATCCTGATTTGCGACAAGGTGAAGCCTATTACCTTGGGCGGTATCATGGGCGGGCTGAACTCTGAAGTCAGTGACACAACGAAAAATGTGCTTCTTGAGTCGGCCTATTTCCACCCTGGGACCGTCAGAAAGACCAGCAAGCGTATAGGGCTGCAGACAGACTCTTCCCGCCGTTTCGAGCGATCCACCGATCCAAATGGAGTGATCCAGGCGCTAGACAGAGCGGCAATGCTTTTGCAGCAGTTAGCCGATGGAGAAATCTTAGAAGGTGTTATAGACTCGTCAAGTCAGCAATTTTCCGAAAAGGTCCTGCCTTGCAGGCTTTCCAGGATCAATCAAATATTAGGCACCCGTTTAAGTGTCAGTGAAGTCGAAGAGGTTTTTCATCGTTTAAAGTTTCATGTTAGATTCGATGGAAAAGACGGCTTCTCAGTCACCACACCAACCTATCGGGCCGACATTAACGAAGAAATTGACCTTATTGAAGAAGTGGCTCGGATCTATGGCTACAACAACATTGAAAAGAAAATTACCCGTTATTATGGCTCTCAATTGCCTCATACCCCGATCTTCGTTTTTGAAAGAGAGCTCCGTTCACGATTGATTGCTGAAGGCCTGCAAGAATTTATCACCTGCGACCTGATAGGCCCAACCTTTTCCAATATTGCCAGAGAGCACTTAATGCCCGAAGAAGCAATCGTAAAGGTCCTTAACCCCACTTCAGTCGAACAGTCGATTCTACGAACATCTTTGCTGCCAGGCCTACTGCAGGTCGTTAAATATAATATCGACCATCAAAACCATAATGTTCATGGCTTTGAAATCGGCCGCACCCATTTCAAAGAAAATGATCAATTTAAAGAATCCTCCGTAGCAGGTATTATTCTTACTGGAAAGAGCTCTCCGCATCATTGGGATGAGAAATCCCGCAATGTCGATTTCTATGATCTAAAAGGCATCATTGAAAACATGCTTGTTGAGCTCAGCATTCCAAACGCTAGTTTCAAGTCGAGTTCATTTAAATCTTTCCATGATGGACGCCAAGCATCAGTATTTGTCGAGGGACTGGAAATTGGCTCTTTTGGAGAAATCCATCCAGCGATCCTTCGCAGGCTGGATGTCTCTCAACGCATCTATTTTGCTGAATTCAGCCTTCTGGATCTAATGAAAGTCAGGAAAGAAACAAAAAAAATGACTCCGCTGCCTATTTATCCAAGTTCAGAAAGGGATTGGACTGCCACTCTGTCCAATGATATAGTCATCGATGATCTGATATCATTGATCAAGACATCCGCTTCTCGCTTGCTTGAAAATGTTTCCTTAATTGACATCTACCGCAATGAAAAATTAGGCAGCGATAAGCAAAATGTAACTTTTCGTTTCGTGTATAGAGATAATAACAAGACTATCGAGCAGGAAGCTGTCGAAAAGGAACATGGAAAAATTATTTCTGCAGTCACAGAAGCTTTAGCCAAGAACCCATGAGGTAACTATGAGAGCCGTTTTATTGTTTTCTTCAATTGCAATAGGATTTTTAACAATGTCTGCCATTCCTGACAGGCAGATAAACAACAATAACGTTGTTAAAGAGACCTATATCCATAAATATGGAATGCCCGTTCCAGCCAATGATTGGTCCGAAAGAGGCCAGCATGGTCAAGTTGTTACAACTTTGAAAAATGGAGTTGTTATAACAAAAACTTTTGAAGCCGGCATGCTTGACGGTCCAACCACCTTTACTTTCCCTCATAGTTCGGCTATTGAAAAGACTCAAATCTTTGTCAAAGGCAATTTGATCAAAGAAGTTACTCACTACCGTTCAGGGCCACCTAGAGAGGAAGTCCAGCACATCGGCAGAAATGCAAAATCGATCACAAGCTGGTATGAGAATGGAACGCCCAAAAGCCATGAAGAGTTTGATAATGAGGATCAATTAGTGAAAGGCGAATATTACAACAGTGCTCATACACTTGAAGCACAGGTCGACAATAAAAACGGCATCCGAATCATCCGAAACCAATACGGTCTTGTCCAATACAAAGACACGATTGAAAATGGCGATATGGTTGTAAGGACAACATTCCACCATAATGGCTATCCGAAAGAGATCACGCCATACAAAGATCACATTGTCGAGGGTGTCAGGCAAACATTTCTGCCGGATGGAGAGCCAAGCACTATCGAACTATGGGCCGATGGACGCCAGCAAGGCATCACTACATTATTCCAAAATGGCGAAAAATTTGCTGAAGTCCCCTATTCGAATGGCCAAAAAAATGGCTTAGAAAGACGCTATAAAGACGGTAAATTTGTTGTTGAGGATATCTCCTGGTACAACGGCCTTCAAGAAGGACCCCGCACAGTTTATGCGGACGATGTAGCCTCAACAGAATGGTATTTTGAAGGCAACCAAGTGCCTAAAGTCAACTACCAGCTGCGCGTACATGCCTCCAATAGGCCCTACGTACAACATTTTCCACTATAGTGGAAAATGTTGTCTGGAGTCAGGAGCCAGGAGTCAGAAGATAATTTTGAAGTTTAGTTAATTAAACCGAAAAATTGAACCACAAAGACACAAAGACACAAAGAAAAAAAAATGTTAAAGCTTGATATCTAACAAGCGAATAACTTTACCTTTTCTTTGTGCCTTTGTGTCTTTGTGGTTATTTTTTTTGGTTATCCAGCCATGCTTGAGGAATTACAACTTGATTCCTAACTCCAAATTCCAGATTTCTTCTAGCAGCTCGCTGAACTCACCTGTGCTTGTGTCTACATTGTATTTTTTCACAATGACCGGATGTTCATTGGCATCAAACAAAATCACGCCATTGAAAGGATCATTCAGGGAAGTGTAGTACATGCGTTGAAATGATATAGGGATGCCATGCGAGGAAAAAGCTACACACTCTCGGCATAGTCCTTGATGAAACTTATTAATTTCTTTGATGATCGTTCGATCATCTTGATTGCGTATGAGACAGATGACTTGCGAATCGCTTTCTTCAATATTTTGCTTGTGCCAGGCAGTTTGCTCAGCAGGCTTCAAGTGGCGGAAATCGAACAAAGCGGAATCATAAATTACTTTTTCAAACTTGCCCGACAAAAATTGCTCAATTGAAATACGCTTTCTATAAGGATCTGAAATGATTTTATAACCCGTCGCCTGTTGATCCATTGGTCCAACGCCGACTGGTGAACCATCCTTCCAGAAATAATCTCGAAATAATTTGCTCATTTTCGTTCCTCTTAATACAACACTAGCATTTCCTTTATCTGATTTTAACAATCATGCTCTAAAACATATAGCAGTTGGCATGATTTTCGCATTAGATAAAGACAAATAAATGTCCTTTTCAAGGAGGTGTCCCATGACTAAGGCACAACTACTTAAAAAAATAGCTGTCCTAGAGTCTGTAAATGATCAATTAAGCACTGAAGTATGCTATGTCGATCAACTTATGCGCTTGATAGGATTCTCCGGTGGATTGGAAGGAATCAAAGCAACTGCTCAAGAAATCATCGATAAAGGTTATTTAGAAGAAAGTGAAGCTTAATAAATTATTTAATTATAAGTTAATAATATAATAGTATAATAATATAATAATAATTAATAATTTGCCGATCTTGACTTAAAATTAATAATGAGTCAAGATCGGTTTTTTTTTGACTGTGAAGGGAACATGAAAAAACATACAATTAAATGCCCATTACCCTTGATTGCAAGCTTTAGTGTGAAGGGTGAGCAAATTACTGAGGTTTCGCTCTCTCTAAATAGCCTTAACAATTTCCAATGGGAAATCGATAGCCTTAATAATAAGCTTATTGATCAAATTGCCCTGTGGCTAGAGGACTACTGCGCAAAGAAGCCTTCTAAAAGCAGTTTAAATATAGACCTTTCAGGCATACCTTCATTCACTAAGCAAATACTACATGAGCTTAAACAAATCCCCTTTGGTCATCACCTAACTTATAAGGACCTTGCAATCAAAGCGAGCAATGAGAAAGCATCAAGGGCAGTTGGCAATGCTTGCGGGCGAAATCCATGCCCACTGATTATACCCTGTCATCGTGTTCTGGCTGCTGGTGGCAAACTAGGCGGCTTTTCTTCTGGCCTCGAAATCAAGCGTTTGCTTCTCGACCATGAGAATAACGAATATTCTAAAACGTAAAAATTAACCACAAAGACACAAAGAAAAAAGTAAATTTTAAATTTGTATAGTCACAAACAAAATACATTAGCTTTGTTATACCGCAAGTGATGAACATTATTTTTTCTCTGTGTCTCTGTGTCTCTGTGGTTCATTTTTAAGGTTTATTAATCTAACTTGTTTTTCAAGATAGTAAGAAGCGGAAATCGTCATCGGAAAGAGTGCTGGAACTCATGTCATCGTCAAGAAGACTGTCGATGATGTTGCGTTTGGCAGCTTTTAACTTCATCATTTTTTCTTCAATGGTTTCAACTGCAATGTATCGTTTGGCAATGACTGTGTCTTTTCTGCCTATTCTGTGGGCCCTGTTGATCGCCTGATTTTCAGCAGCTTCATTCCACCATGGATCGTATAAAAAGACATAGTCGGCAGCAGTCAAATTCAAGCCGATGCCGCCAGCCTTTAAGCTAATAAGGAATATTGATGTTTTGGGATCATTTTGAAACTGCATCACGACTTTTTCTCTGTCGATTGTGCTTCCATCAAGGTAGACGTGGTTCCAGCCGCGCAACTTCAATTCTTTAGCTATAATGGCAAGCATAGATGTAAATTGGCTGTAGACAAGGGCTTTGCGGTCCTCTTCAACAACCGTTTCAAGATCCTCAATTAATGATGATAGCTTCGAACTAAGCATCGTTTCATCATTTTCAAGTACAGAAGAAACTAAGAGCGGATGGCAACAGATCTGTCTAAGGCGAAGAATGGCCTCAAAGATTTCAATGCGATGCTTTGAAACGCCATCCAGGTCAATTTTTTTTATCAAATTGCCTTTAACACCAGCTAGAAAATCATCATAAATTTTTCGCTGGGACTGGTCCATTTCAATATAAACAGTTTGTTCAATTTTCTCAGGAAGATCTTTGGCAACCTGATCTTTTGTCCGTCTTAAAATAAAAGGCCTGATCTTCTTCTTTATCTTTTGCAAATATCTAGGGTCGGAAGAACTAGCCTGTATATCTGCCAAAAAGGCATTTTCTTCGCCGAATAGATCAGGGATCAAAAACCGAAATTGAGACCATATCTCATTCAAATGGTTTTCAATCGGTGTACCGGTAATTGAAAGCCGAAAGTTTGCATTTAAGGCACAAACACTTTGGGAAGTTTGTGTCGAAGCATTTTTAATTGCTTGGGCCTCATCAAGAATGACACATTGAAATGATACTTTGGAAAATAAGTTTAAATCCAAGCGCAAAGTTGAATAGGAAGTCAGAATAATCCCCTGAGCAGGCAATTCATTCAAGCGAGCGGTTCCATGATGACGGTATACAGGAAATTCCGGTAGGAATTTTTCAATTTCACGCTGCCAGTTGAAGAGAAGAGAAGTAGGCAGGACGATAAGTATAGGACTTTCTAGTGGTAACCTGGAAATGAAGGCCAGCACTTGTACAGTCTTTCCTAGCCCCATATCATCAGCTAGAATGCCATGGAGTCCATACTCATGAAGAAAAGCCAGCCAGGATAGGCCTTCTAACTGATATTCTCTCAAAGTGCCTTTAAAAGTGATTTCAGGAGTTACTCTGACAATAGATTTAAAGTCAGCAAGCTTGTCTTTCAACTTCAATAGTCCAGGATCTATTTGATTGGCGGGATTTTCAAGCAGATCTTTGATTGCGCCAATAGAATTTTTCCTTATTTTCAATCCGTCGGTTACGATTTCGCATTCATCAACTCCGTTTAAACCGACTTGATCAAGTTGTTGAGGAAGAAGGCCAACGGCACCGGGGTATAACTGAATAAAGTTTTGGCGTCTGTTGAAGGCCCCGACAACATCTTTTACATCAGCTTTAAATGTGCCATAATCGACTTTGCCATTAATGACGATATCATTTCCTTTTGCATTAATAGAAAGCTGCGAAGCGCCTTGTTTAAGAACTTCATTTCCACGGATGTCAAACACTTTCCAACCGATTTCTAAAAGGAACAAAATGCTTTTGGCAATTTTATCCACTGGGCAATAGTATTGCGATGTATCCATTGGCTTGCGCTTAAAGTCAGTTTCCAGGAGATCTTTTTCAAAATCATTTTCTACCTTTTTGTCTCTTTTTTGATATTTCTGATTTTGAAGATGAAATAACACTCTTGATGATTGTTCATAGATAAATCCAAGGTCAGCAAAAGCTCCCTTAGGGTCTTTTAAAATTAAAAAAGGCTGAGGCAAGCCGCTTTGCTGCAGGACTTCTTTGCTATTCCCCTCGTAGATGATCTGGCAGTCCTCAAGATCTTCTATTGAAAGAGATTCAGGATTTTCATAAAGCTGCTTGAATATTTTATTGGAAATATCTTCAGCGATGAATTGCAGGCAAAAACCTTTTATGTACCAATGAGGCGGGCCGCAGGAAACATAGTCCAAATTATTTAGAGGGATTTCCTCTTTTTCAGTTTTAATAAACCCCTGAAAAGAAATTTTTGAATTGTTTGTCGTGGCTTTGATAAATAAATTGGACTTGCCGAATGGATCAATGACCAATTTCTTTTCATTAAAGAAAACTCTACCAGTAGGTGCAAGTGCCTTTAATATGTCATACGAATGATTATAAGGAATATGAATCGTATTAAAATGAAGTGATGATTCGATGATCAGCCTGCCTTGAATTTTTTTTTGATAATTGAGCTCATGCTGAATGAGCTGGTCAATGAGTTGTGCATCCTTGTCAGCCAGCTTGCGCAACGTTTTGGCATCCAAGGGGGCTGCTTTATTTCCAAGCCTTATAATGATTGCTAAAACGCTTTCCTTTATGGATATTTCTTTATCGATGATATATATTAATTCAGACATTCAAACACTTTGGGGAATTATTTCATTTTATTATAATCTAGAGTCCAATAAGCATGGAATAACCAAATGAGCAAGTTAAAGCTGTGGAAGGAACACGACTCTTGGGAGCAAGCAGAAGCCGCCTGGGATGCAGGCGTTAAAGATGCTGCGCAGCGCGCTCCCATTAAAGGCCTCAAACAATTGCCGGAAATGCCAGGAATAACACCTGACACAGCCAAGAATCTTAAATGGAAATCTCTAAAATGGATGCTCACGAAAGATCACCATGGAGAAATCCGCAGAGGCTTTTTAAAGCACCCCATTAAATATGGCCTGGAATTCATTAAATCTGTATTTCAAAAAAAACCCTATAAACGGGATGGTGATTTTTTCCTTTACGGAATCAATTCAATTGCTGAATTTGAACGGCTTCTAAAAAAACAAGACAACATTTTGGTTGTCGGCTTTTCCTACTGCCATAAACCTTTCGAATGCCCTTCTGGGCGCTTTACACCCGAATGCATTCATGACCCTGACAACCCTGTCTGCCGGCAGTGTTTTATCGGCAAAGCCGTCAATGCTTTACCCGACCAAACAATACCGCTCTTTATTCCTACTGTCCATTATATTGGCGGGAAAATCTTTGAAATCGTCCATCAAAACCCTGGAAAAGATGTTCTTTTCATCATCACAGCCTGTGAAATGACTCTTGAAATGTTTGGCGACTGGGGCAACATGGTGAACATCAAAGGACTTGGAGTGCGCCTTGGTGGCCGTATCTGCAATACCATGAAGGCCTTCGAGCTTTCCGAAAATGGCATCAAGCCCGGTTTGACGGTAGTTCTAGATGACACCCAGAAAGAAATGATGCGGCTCATAAAGCTCAGAAATGATTTTAGACACAGATGACACAGATTTCACAGATGAACACAGATTAAACATTGAAAATTTAATTTTTAATTTTATCTGTGCTTATCTGTGTTATCTGTGCCATCTGTGTCTAATTTTTGTGTATTTAAGTCAAATTGGGATTTGCGCCGGAAAGGCTTATGGCTTTCCTGATAGGGCCTGACGCGTGGGGAGGTCTTACAACTCTCTTGACAGCACCCCTGAAATTTCTTTAAACAATCGGGACAGCAAAGAAAAAGCTCGTTGCAATCCATATTAGCGCAGTTAAAATAGGTGTCATTTGGATTTGAGCAATGCAGGCATTGGCCGATCACTTTCTGATTCTTTTCATCGAGGGGCACGGCCAGCCTGTCATCAAACACAAAAAGCTTGCCCAGCCATTGGTCATTGCCCTCTTTTAAGCCGTAGTTGATCACTCCGCCTTCAAGCTGATAAACCCTGTCGAAACCTTTTTTCTTCAAAATCGCTGAATAAAGTTCGCAGCGAATACCGCCTGTACAATACATCATGACAGGAGTTTTTTTGGGATCAACTTTTTCTTTTAAATCATCGGCATAATCTTTAAATTCTCGAAAAGTTTCGCAAGGGGGTAGCGAGGCTCCTTCAAAATGACCTATCTTCCATTCATATTCATTCCTAACGTCAATCAGCACTTTATCATTATCTTTTAACATCTCCTTCCATTTTTCCGGCGGCAAGTGCTCTCCCATTTCACCCAGATCATACTCTTCATCAATAGCAACAAGCTGCTTTCGATATTTAACAGTGATCCTGGGGAATACATTTTCATGGTGCTCGTGAATTTTAAACCAAACATCTTTAAATAAAGGTTTGCTATGCATCCAATTCATATAATCTATGGCATCTTGTCTGGCGGCGCTTAGCTGTCCGTTGATCCCATTTTCGGAGATATAAATGCGGCAGGCAGCATCACGGCCCGCTAAGAACTCTTTATGAGCCATAACCTCTTCTTGAGGATTATCAATTGTTGGAAAGTGGTAGTAAGCTAAAACTAAGTAAGGACTGGACGACATTTTTTACCTTTAAACTTGAAAATAAGAACATTATATTCTCTCTTCACTTATTTTTCCATTCAAGCTATTATAAAACAAAAGGGTAGGAGGTAAACATGGCTGCTGACACACTAAAATATCTTGATGATCAAAACTTTCAGGAAACCATCGCGAAAGGAGTAACACTAGTAGATTTTTATGCCGACTGGTGCGGCCCTTGTCGAAGGATTGCTCCTATCATCGAAGAATTGGCTGGAGAATTACATGGAAAAGTCACCGTTGCAAAACTCGATATTGAGAAAGCCCAACAGACGACAGCGCAATTTCAAGTGATGTCCATTCCCACAATCATTGTCTTTAAAGATGGCAAAGAATTCAAACGCATCGTAGGCCTGACAGATAAAAGAGGCTTAATGAATTTGATCACTTCGGCACAGTAAGAGTTAGTTGCAAAACTACCTCCTAAACACCCATAATTAAGAATTTTACTTACATTCTTAATTATGGGTTTTATTTTATTGATCTTTTTTTCTAACATATGTATATTAGACGACAATTTTTATTAATAATATAGGTACACTCATGTTAGTTAAAATGCATCAAAAGGTCGCTGACTTTTCAGCTAATGCTGTCGAAGCCTGGAATAAAAAAGAATATGCCAAATCCATTGGTTACGGCGTTGCAGCTAGAGTAACCTCCATCGCCTTATTTGTTTTGCATGTATTAGCCGAGGTCTTTTCACCCTTCCGCATTGCCGTACAAGCTGGAATTATTGCCCATGAAATTAAAAAAAATAAGTCCGCATTATCTTGTGGAGATACTTTAGGGGATTGGGCTTACTCCGATCAGCAAATCCAACTTAATGGAGCATGGATTTCGTTTTTATCTATATTTGCTGCTGAGGACTTCTACAAGCAAACTTTAGCAAATCGAATATGTAATCTTCAAATACATTGCGATGTGAATTCTTCACGTGTAAATGATGCTGTGTGCCTTAAATTTAAAAAAGAATGCGATGAAGTCGGTCTAACTTATAGTCGCGAGATATTTGAAGGCGTTGTTCGCAATATGTGGATATCAACCTCTCTTAATCATTCGATAAAAGGGGAAATAAATTTAATCAATAATTTGGATGCTAGTATAAATTTAGCGAAAAAAGATTATACCGAATACTATATAAGGCGGATGAGTGAGTCAGCTATTAAACAAATCCACTCTAAAATCAAAAAATCCCTTGTTAAGCTAATGAGCAATCAGCCTCAGAGTGAACAAGACAAGGAACTCGTTCAATCATTGCTTAGAATCGAGGGTTATGTTCAGACAGAATTAGATTTTTTAGAAGCTCAAAGGCTTAGAGCACATGGTAGACGGCAGGTACCTGCTCCTAATATCAATGACCAAGTAGGTAAGTCAATGCCTAAATCTGAAAAGGATTTTAGGCAAGGCATGCTGGAAAGTATGAAAGTGATTTGCAAAGAGCTAAATACAAAACAAATTTTCCAAAAAGATGGCAAGCCTGCATACGATGATCTATCTGATTGGACCGCTATGAGGGCCATATGGAGGCTTTCAGCTTTGCATTTTTATTCACCAGAAAATCACAGTAAATGTAAACATCCTATTTGGAAAACACCTATTAAGGACGAATTAGACGAAGCACTTGCAAAGCAAGTTGAAATTGTAACCGAAGATATTGATATTAGAGCACAACCACTTTATGAAAGACTTGAGAAAATAGAAGCTCAAAATTCCAAGGATTTACAAGTTGCTAAAAAAGCAAAAGCAAGCGAAAAAAACAAATTATTAAAGGATATTGAAACGAGGAATAAAGATTTTAAAAATGAAGTAAGAGCATTTAGGAAGCAAAATGAAGTATGCGGCAAGGCTCTTGAAGAGATCCTCGTTTTGAATGAAAAACTTAATGATGTCAATACAGTTATTGAGCTCCAAGAAAAGGCTGTTGATACCATTTCCAAATTCAAAAAACTCAATAATGCAGATGCAGTAAATCTCTTAGAAAGCCGTCTAGCATTTGGCGAAAATGAATACAACAAGGCCTTATCTGAAAAGTTAAAAAAAGAAAACTCTTCAGCCTACAAAATTACCAAGGAAGCAGAAAGTCTAATCGAAGAGTTGATCGAAGGCAGCAATGGATATGGGCAAAAGCTGTTCAGCAACAGCGGCTACGCCGCCGGTAAAGGCTTCGACTGGAGCGCAGGGTATCAGGAAGCCCAAGCATAGTGATTAGTCCTTAGTGCTTAGTTCTTAGTGCCGAGTCACGTGTGCAAAGTGGAGTTTCCAATGAGCAGCGAGCGCAGCGAGACTGATCTTTGGAGCACCAGAGCAGCCGACGCGCGCTGCTAACAACATGAGATAACTCGTTCTCGTCCAGACTGGTTGCTCATGTTAAGTTATCAATTACATTCACATTAGCCCGTAAGGGCGTCTCTTTCGATAGCCCAGGTCAAGTGCGAGCGCTTTAGCGCGAGACACGCAGGCCTGGGTAAGGGAACATTTTGAGAAAAAGCCCCACAGGGGCGGCTCTCTTGATTGAGCCGCCCCTGTGGGGCTTTATTTCCAAACCTAATCTTTACCCAGGCCTGCGTGTCTCGCGCTAAAGCGCTCGCACTTGACCTGGGCTATCGAAAGAGACGCCCTTACGGGCTAATGTGAATGTAATTGTCTCTGCAAGAAAAATCAAAGTACCTGAACACGTTACCTAATGTTGTGAGCAGCGGCCCGCGGCTGCTCTGGTGCTCCAAAGAGCAGTCTCGCTTCGCTCGCTGCTCATGGACAGAGCGTCTTTAAAATCAGTTCTAGGTAATAATATCAATCATCATAGCTGGCAGCACATTTTGTAGGTAGTCGACACGGCTGTCCCAAGTGTGGTTCGTCATCACATTCTCACGGCCTTTTCGAACAATTTCCTCGCGTTTTTTCGGGTTTTCGATGAGATCGGTGATCACATCATTGACCTTATCCCAATGACCTGGCTGATAGGAAATTAATTCCTCTCCATTTTTAAAATGCTCTTCTAGATATTTTGTGGAACTGGTTACAGGCAGTGCGCCACAGGCCAGCGCAGCAAATACACGCTCATGCGTTCCGTCTTTAAAGAAAGGCATGCTGTTCAGACAGATTTTGCTTTGTTTCATAATTTCCATAGCCTCTGCAAAGGCTACGGGAGGGTGCAACACCACATTCTGTTGCTTTCCTACGTAATGCTGCCAATCCAAATCACTGTCGCATCGGTCAATCTCAGACCTGCCGAAAATATGAACTTTTATTTTTGGATTTTTTATCGCCTTTATCAACTCAACGCGATCTTTGCCTCTGGTATAGGTATCTAACAGTGAAAAAAGGTCCAAAAAGTCAATGTTGACTTCCGAAAAAGCATGCTGGTTCATCGAGGCTGTCAATGCCTCAGCCAAGGAAATGTAGCGATCAGACAAAACAAGCTCAGCTGCTGTATCCAGTATATCGCCAATTTTTTGAGGATATTTTTGCTGCCATTGCTTCCTGATAGTCTCATAGTCGTTACAGCTTCCTAAAAAGGCGACATCATAGATTTTTTCAATCGTTTTATCAGACGCAAGTTCGCGCTCAATTGCATGCGGTAAAAAAAGGACGTTGTTAAAAGGGATTGATCGCAAAGCCTGGCAATCTCCTCGATCAACACAGGAGACGATTGAATAAGGACTTTTCACAAGATCGACCGAATAAAGAGCGGGATCTACTAAATAAGCCAGGTGGGGAGTATGCAGCCTATCCCAAAGAAACTGTCCATTCGAAAGGGGCAATATTGAGTTAAAAGAGAGGGTAAGATCTGGAGAGAAAGCGAGCAACTCCTTGAGGGGCAACGTTTTATCCTCATATTGCTCCCAATCGAGGATTAAGGTTTTTATTCCTTTTCTCTCGAAAGCCTCGGCAAATTTCCTGGCAAAGTAGCGTTTTGACTCGTAAAGATTGAAGTTAACGATCAAGCAGATTTTCTTAAGCATCTGACCTCTTTAAATAAGCTCAATTTATATTAAATAAAAATTTGGGGTGAATAAAAATCGATATAAAATAGCTATCAACTAAAATTATTATTTAAATAATTAAAAGTATAATGTTATAATTTAAATTGTACTATTGATGGAGGTTAATATGCCTACAATAGATGATTTTAAAATAAAACCAGACTATTTCTTTGATTTAATGACAAAAAGAGCGGTAGCTGTAGTCCCTGAAGAAGCGCCCTCTAACCAGGAAATGCTCGGAATTTCCGATGAAGCAGCTGAAAAATATTTTACCATAGCCAGAAGCTTTCTTGAACAACATAATTGGTTTGATGCTCGCGACGCTTTTATGTTCCTCACTTTTCTCAATAATTATGTTCACGACTATTGGGTAGGACTTGGCATTGCCGAGCAATCACGCGGCAAATTTCAAGAAGCCCTCATGGCCTACATCATGGCAGAAGCCACAGATCCGGCTGATCCGGTGCCGCTGGCCAACGCATTCCAATGCAGCGCCGCCTTAGACGAATATGATTATGCTGCTTATTGCCTCGATAAAGCGATCCAGCTATGTGGAGACAGCCCAGAGCACGCAGAGCTTAAAGAAAAGCTTTCTAAATATAAATAGTATAAGGAGCGCATATGTCCAGATTCGATAGCATCGTTATGGAATGGCTAGACGTATCAGTCGAAGCAACCAAAGGGGATTACTCCTCACAACTTGAACCGTTCGAAACCTATAAGGAAAAGGTCAAGCTCAAAGGCTTACGAGCCTTTAACGATTACCTCAACAGTATTGAACACGGCTATCAAGTTATCATAGATAAGCTTGAAGAAGAATTTAAATAATTAGAAATTAATGAATGGTGATTATATGTCTATGTCATTACCCGGTCAAGGCATGCCTAGTCCTAGTGAAAAACTTCCACCAGCAGTAACCTCTCAATTTACAGTCGGCGGTGCTGCACCCATAGATCGCACCAAATTTCAAGGCGCTGTTGCTACTGCAGACAAACCCCTGACGCCCTTGCCAGCTGCCAAACCTCAGCCCCCAGCCGATCCGAAAGCTGTAAAATCTAATTTAGATTCGATCAAACTCAATGAAAATAATCCTAGCGAAGCAATGAGAAACTTACTGCAATTGAAGGATGCATTTCAAGGTAATATACAAGGCAGAGCAATGCCAATTGCTGAAGACGGCCTTCTGAGTAATAAAGGAAAATTATTGGGTTTAACTTATAATATGAATGAAGATGCTGCAAAAATAGCATCCAAAGATGTTTTAAAATCTAGATATGATGGCATAGTAAGAAATTTAAACGATAAAATTGGTAATTTAGATAAACAAATCTCACAAAATCCGCCTGACAAGGCATCTTTGCAAGAAGAACGAGATATTTTACAGAAAATATTAGACACTTGCGGAAGCATTGATAAAACTGTCGAAGATAGCGAGCTAATAAATAATTATCAAAAGCAACTTGATAATCTATCTAAAAAAGTAAGTTCGGCTGTAGCACAAGCAAATAATGACCCCTCCCCAAAAAATCTTCAAATACTTAGAGTTTTGGAACATCAGGTCACTGAAATTGCACAGGCAATTGTAGATTCAACAAAAGCAGATACACCTAGTGGCTCGTGGTCTGATGTTGGCAAATTTATTAAGCTTATTCCTTTATTTGTAGCTGGATTATTCTCTAAAAAAGCGGCAGAGCATGCAGACAAAGAATGGGAAAAGGCAATTCCAGGTACACCTCAATCACAAAAACGCCAACAACTGCTGGAAACTATTAAGGAACTAAATACCAATCTCAGAACTGCTCATGAAGAAATAACAGATCGCGCTTTAATTGGTTCACTAGCAACTTCAAATGCACTCACAAAACCTCCAGGAAAAGTCCCTGAACATCCTATGATGGTAGGAGCTGTCGCACAATCTGGACAGGCTGAAAAAACCGAAAAAGTTGTTAGCGCCAAATTCAAAGAAGCTGCTCAACAAGCAAAAGCCACTGCCGATAAGCCCCTCGCACCATTGCCAGCTGAGAAAGCAAGCCCTCCAGCTTCGCCAAAAGAATTAAGAAATAAATTAGAAGAATTGCATGCTCAGCATGAAAAATTGTCTACGTATAAAGATATCTCAACAATATTTTCAATACTTACATTAGGGTTAGTTTCACTTGTACAATATATATTTTTCGAATCTCCCAATGTATTTCACCAAGCAGCCAGGAAGGTCGAAGAACAAATTGATGCTATCCCCAGACAGTTGACGCCAGGAATGCAAAAACGTGAAAAGGAGATTAATAGACTTAAAGACGAAAAATTAAAACTGCCAAAGGGTCAATCTTCAGCCGAGATTGATAAGCAAATTGATAAGCTTGAGAGCCTGCAAAGAGAATATGGAGAAGTCGCTAGAATGACCATCGGCGAACAGCCTGAAATTTTCGGCAGCGCGCGTCTTATGCAATACTCTTACAGTTCAAAAGAGCGAAGTGAAATGACACGGGAAACTCTAACTAGGCAGTTCTCAGAACTTCAACGAGATTCAGAAACAATTCGATTTAAATTAGATACAGCAAAAAGTGAAATAAATAAAACAGAGAACGAGATTGCGACTTTGATAAAGAAAAATACCCCGCTTATACAAAGCAATGGTGAATTAAATAACCGAGAATTCCGTGCACTTAATGAAAGAATAGCCAATCTTGAAGAGGCTAGAAAACAACTCATGGTAAATAATGAGAACGAATTTAAATCAGGTGATCCATTATTATTGAGAGATCTAGAAGAAGTTAATAAAGCTCTTGAAATAGATAGACCAACATATTTTGAAGCAGAGGTTTTAAATAAAAAAAGAGAAGGCATCATAAAGTCCCTTCAGCATGCAAATCCAAACTTTGGAGAAAATGATAAGCTAATTCTTGAAAATACAATGAAGCTAGCCGAATTAAGGAAACAAAGGGATAGTGTTAGTGAAGCAGCTAAATTAATAAGTGAAAAAAATACAACTTTAGCAGCACTAAAAGATTTACAAACACAATATTTAGGTGAATTAAGAGATAATTTATCTGCATTAGCTCAAATTCAGCAGGAAACTGTTGGAAGAGATAGATCATTAGGCATGCGTGCCGGAGCAGCAACTGAAGACTCACTTAGACGCTTAGATCATCAAATTAAAAAACTTGAGGCATCTGAGAAACCAAATAAAAGCAAAATTGAAGATTTAAGAACTCAACATGATGTATTAACTAATCTAGTGAATTTGAAAAAAGATAAAGAAGCAATTGCTAAACTGATTAGAGATCTTACTGAATCTGGTCGGGATGTTGATGAGCAAGTCACGGGGTTGACAGAAAGAATGGCAGAAATAGATCAAAAAATTCACCGACTAGAAAAATATGATCCTCAAATTGCTGCAGCGATGGAAAGAGAAGCTGCCAATGTAGAAAAATCTGATCCACAAAGAGCTGAGGCATTAAGACATGAAGCAGCCGGCTTAAAAAAAACTGGGCCTCTAACAGTGAGAGCCTTGAAAGAAGAAGCTGCCCGTAGAAAAGCCGAGCTTAGAGCTGAAGTTTCAGGGAAGTTTGGTGGTTTTAATGAAGAAGAAACTATTGAAAAAGAGCATACTCTTTTGCAAAGAGCGACAGACAACTTAGGCGGGCCTATTAAAAGCACCACAGCACAATGGGATTTGCTTCATAGCGATATCTCGGATGAAATGGAGAATATCTTTAAGACTTACAAAGAGAACGGAGGCGATACTGCTAAGCTGTCATTCGGTCTGGCAGCAAGCAGCTCAATGGCTCACGAAACCAGGGGTGTTGCTGAAAACGCTGCAGTGAAAGCTCAAGGTAAAGCGCAATACGAACAAGGTGTTGGCAGACAACAAGCGGCAACGCAGCCACTTAACATCAATCTTCCTTCTGCCACTATGCCAACCATCGCTGAATTGCCAGGAACGGCTAAAGCACCAACCAAACCACGCGAAACCTCAGCCCCTCGTCCTATTACCATGGAAAATTTGGGCACAGCCCTTCCAACTACTTCTAAGCCCTCTCCAGCACAGCCTAAACCTGTAACTCCAGCAGCGGCACAGCCATCAGCGATGACAAAGGCCGCCGCACCATCAACTGCTGGTCGTGAACTCACGTTTAAAGAAAAAGTAGATATAATTGACCGAGCAATAGCCAACAGTAATGACCCAGTATCATTGAAGAAAGCGGCTGAAGTTATACGTAATTGGACAGATCATGATATACGAAGAGGTCCTGAAGATGATACACTCAAAGAAAAGATTAAGACTTTAGGGAATCAATTTACTGGATCAAACAATGAAATTACTGAATGTCATGCTGCAATAAACAATTTGGGCGCTAATAAAGCAAGCAATGCAAAAATTTTAGGTGATATGGGGACAAAAATAATAGGATTAATAAAAAATAATATAACACATCATTATACTACACAAGCTGATATGATGTTGTCCCAACTAAAAACAAAGGCTCCCGAATTTTACAATCAGCAATTACAATCAGATCCTCAATTTCGTGGCCTCGCAAGTGCGTATGACAAAAGTATCGATCTAGCAGCGTATGGCCCTGCTGGTAGCGCACCAAAAGTCCCCACAACAACAGCCCAGCCACAAGCAGCGGCCAAGACGACAGCAGCTGCACCACGCCCAAAACCCCTGACAATACCGCCTACAGCTACAAGTACAACAGCAGCATCAACTTTATCCTCAACTGCACCTCTCTCTCCAAGAGCGGTTCCTACTGCCATGCAACAGAATATTAAAAAGCTAAAAGACGCTATGGCTTTCATTAGTGATGACAAAAATTCTGGAAAAACTTTAGAGCTTGCTGAGAATTTCCAAAAGATTATTGCTGCTGTAGATGAATTGAATAAGCAAAAAGCAAACATTACTTCTGCTGTCAAAGTAGAATTAACTAAAGTTAGGGATGATCTTGATCGATTATTTGAAAGAGAAGGAAATGCTGCATATATTCTGGACACTCTAGATGGAATACTTAAAACTGAGATGTCACCACCTGTCAAGCAAGCTATGGCTGCTGAAAGAGAAAAGGAATTGAAAAGAGGCGTAAGAATGCCATCACCAGGAGTTTTACCACCAGTAGATGCACTTGTTAAGCAACGAGGAGCGGGTACCTTGGCTAATTTACTAGAAGGAGTCAATTTAGAAAAACCATCAAGTCCAAAAGTTGAATCTCCAGCCAAACCGGTAGTCAAACCAGCTACGCCAGAAAAACCCAAACCCTCGTCAGCACCACTACATTCAGAAACTGAAGTAAAACATGCTGAAGCAGGTGAAGCCCCTGTAGTTGATGCAACAAATGTAAGATTCGATCCAAAAACTTATGAGCTACCTCTTCAAAATTGTATTAATTTCATAACTACTTCTTCTAACTCCAGCAGTAAAGACATGCCAATAAAAATAAGAGAAGCAAAAAAATACCTCAGCGATCTTGAACAAAGTCACAGAGGTATTCAAAAAAGTGTTTTTGAAAGCATGCAAAAAAGAATCGAACCAAGATTAAGTTCAACCAATTATCCAGAATTTAATGATTACAGGAATGAGTTGAATGAAATTAATAGTTCATTAGAACGAATTATTCAAAGTTACTAAATATTATTGATTTTTCAAAGTCGATTTTATTCACATTAGCCCGTAGGGCGGCTCTTTCGATAGCCCAGGTCAAGTGCGAGCGCAGAGCGCGAGACACGCAGGCCTGGGTAAGGGCATTTTGAGAAAGAGCCCCCACAGGGGCGGCTCTCTTAATTGAGTCGCCCCTGTGGGGCTTTATTTCCAAACTTAATCTTACCCAGGCCTGCGTGTCTCGCGCTCTGCGCTCGCACTTGACCTGGGCTATCCTAAGAGTCGCCCTTCGGGCTAATGTGAATGTAATCGATAACTTAACATGAGCTACCTGCCGGGACGGGAACGCGTTACCTAATGTTGTGAGCAGGGGCGCGCGGCTGCTCTGGTGCTCCAAAGAGCAGTCTCGCTGCGCTCGCGTAAGCGTCAAAATTCATTTTGCCAAAAGGATAGAAGCCCGAAGGGCTTCGACTGCAACAGCCCAGGGCATCGCCCTGGGGAGAATTAATTAAAATCATTGCAGCCTGTAGGGCTGCTAGAAGATATAGCAGCCCTACAGGCTGCAATAATTTTATACAAAACATTCCCCAGGGCTGTGCCCTGGGCTGTTGCAGTTAAAGTCCTTCGGACTTTAGAATATGGTTATATTTGACGCGACCGCGCTTACTGCTCTAGTCAAGGATTGTCTTGTTATAGCATTTTATATGCGTTCCGGGTATATTTTCTGTTTATATACTAACTTTGCAGATTCTGTATGATCAATGTTGAAGGGCTTACGATTGCGTATCAAGGCATACCTTTATTTGAGGATGCTTCTTTTATCATTCAAGATGGAGAAAAATGCGGACTTGTAGGCCGCAATGGATCGGGAAAGACAACCCTTTTCCGCTTGGTCACAGGCAAGGAAGAGCCGGATGCCGGCAACATAGCCACAAAGAAGAATTACACATTAGGCTACCTTGATCAGCACATCAAATTCACCCAACCGACAATTCTTGACGAAGCCGCGCTAGGCCTACGGTCGGAAGACAAAGATAATCTTTACAAAGCTGAAACCATCCTTTTTGGCTTGGGCTTCCAGGAATCTGACTTAACGAGACACCCGCAAGACCTTTCTGGAGGCTATCAGCTACGTCTTCATCTTGCCAAGGTGCTGATCTCCGAACCCAATTGTCTTCTTCTTGACGAGCCCACCAACTACCTTGATATTGTGTCCATTCGTTGGTTTACTCGCTTCTTGCAACAATGGAAAGGTGAATTCATCCTCATTACCCACGACCGCGAATTCATGGACAGCGTTACAACTCATACTATGGGCATTCACAGACAAAAAGTGCGAAAAATTAAAGGCACTACGGTCGACTTTTTCGAACAACTCTTTCAAGAAGAAGAGATCCATGAACGCACCCGGATAAACACCGAAAAGAAGCGAGCACATGCGCAGTCTTTCATCGATCGCTTTGGAGCTAAAGCGACAAAAGCTGCTCAGGCACAGTCGAGGCAAAAGCTGCTCAACAGAATTCCGGTTTTGGAAAAGTTGAAGGAAATTTACAGTCTTGATTTTCAATTCAATGAAGCTTCATTTCCCGGCAAAAAAATGCTGGAGGCCAATGGAGTATCTTTCTCTTACGTTCCACAAGATACGCCACTCATCAGCAATCTTGATCTAACAATAGAGAAAGGGGAAAGAGTTGCGATTATCGGTAAAAATGGCCGAGGCAAGTCCACGATATTGCGATTGTTAGCTCAAGAACTAAAAGCTGGCCAGGGGAATGTTAAGGCATCCGAAAATTTGAAGATTGGATATTTTGGCCAAACGAATATTGACCGGCTTCATCCGCAGCACACAATCGAAGAAGAAATTGCAATTTCGAATCCGACCCTCAACAAAACAGAGATCAAGGGCATCTGCGGCCTGATGATGTTCAGCGGTTCGAGGGCTGAAAAGCTCACGTCCGTACTTTCCGGAGGCGAACGCAGCCGCGTGTTGCTTGGCAAAATTATTGCATCGCCTTGCAATTTGCTGTTGTTAGATGAACCGACGCATCACCTTGATATGGAATCGATCGAAGCGCTGATCGATGCCTTAGAAGACTTCCAAGGGGCTGTTGTCATCGTCACACACAGCGAATTGATCCTTAAAAGATTGGCTCTGGATAGAATTATCGTTTGCCGCCAGGGAAGGCAGGAAAGCTTTTTGGGCAACTACTTCGATTTTTTAGAAAAAAATGGCTGGCATGAGGATTCCGAAACAGACAAAACCAAAAAAAGAACTAGCGGCCATAAAGAACTGAAGCAGCAGCGCGCCGAACTGATCGGAGCCCGGTCCAAAGCAGTGAAACCCTTTGATAACGATATCGAAAAAAGCGAAGCAAAGCTGACCAAGCTAGAGAAAGAGCAGCATTTAGACCATGAGAAAATCATTGCAGCCACTCAAAGTGGAGATGGCCCATTGATCCAAGAACTAGGCAAGGCAATTGCCGCACGTTCAAAGCAAATCGATGAACTGTATGAGTCCATGGACCAATTGCTGCAAAGGCGCGATGCCGTCCATGCCGAGTTCACTTCCAAACTCGATTCTTTAGAAAAGTAAAAATGAACCACAGAGACACAGAGACACAGAGAAAAACTTAAAATTTTCATTTGTTACATAAACA
>Ga0207147_1052_pt1 | contig 21334 bp, 29 predicted proteins | sample Alteio_BWMinHeat_33_FD_153551 | JGI IMG/M metagenome (GOLD analysis project Ga0207147, IMG submission 153551) | Enriched cells from forest soil in Barre Woods Harvard Forest LTER site, Petersham, Massachusetts, United States -... | ecosystem: Environmental > Terrestrial > Soil > Temperate forest >... | reverse complement strand
ATTCTGGCACAGTCGCGCCATGAGCGTAACCCTTCGCCAGTATCTTTTGGCATGTTACGGCCCCGTATTTTCGAGGCTTGCCGAACCTTCGCGTTCGTATTTCATGATCGCCTCGCCGATGAGCGCCGCGATTTGCGGGACGATTGCGTTTCCGAGCGCTCTAAGCCGGTCCACTCGATTGGGTATCCCATGAGCCACTCGACCCACAGCGGGTTCAGCCGCCCAGATGCCGTCTGTCCCCGCTCGGCCGCATAATCGAGCCGATCGTTCTCCCGGCTGCGTCCCGAATTGCGCGTCATCGCGCCCGCGCTCGACCCCTTGCGCATCGAACTGGTCGGCGTCGGCCAGTATTTCGCCGCCGCCGGCAAGCCGTTCCTCGGGTCGTTGGCTATTTCGCCGCGTTTCTCGGCATCGTTCGCCCGTGGCGTCGGAAACAGCTTCACCAAGTCCGACAATTGCGGTCCGTAAAGTTTCGTTCCCGCCTTGTTGGTTCGCTGACCGTCCGCCGTCATCAGGCGACCGTCCGCGCAATCGCTCGCCCTCGGTGTCGGCCACATTTTTTCCCTCACGCCCGTCGACGTGCGGTAGGACATCTGCGCCCATTCTTCGCGTGAGCTGGTTTTCTTCGCCAGCATTTGCAACGCGCCTTTGTTCGTGAAGCCGCGAATGTCCGGTGTCGGCCACAGGCCGCGTTCCACATTCATCGCGTAACGCTCCAGGCAAACCGTCTGCTTGCGGCCTTCCGGCGTCTGTCCCGTCGGCGTCGTTCCTTCCGGCAATGTCTGGCCGCCGCCGCCCACTGTCGGCGTCGGCCATAAATGGCTCGCGCGCATATCCGTCCGCGGCGTTTCGTCCGATATGCTCACCTGTTCCGCCAGATTCCCCGGCGGTACCGTCTCGCGTCCCGACTGCTGGCGGAATTCCTGCCGCCGCATCAGCGCTTCGTCGCTGCGTTCGTCGATCGCCGTTGCAGTCGGCGTGAGCCACAATCCACAGTCTGTCTCGTCGGTGCCATGCCCCGACGGAACAAGCTGGAACAATAAACGGCCAGACGGTGAAGCCCTCAGTTTCCAGTGATGCGGCAACCTCGTCGAAACCGAGGTTAATATGTCCACCAACATTTTCGGCAACGACCCATCGCGGCCGGCTACCGCGTATAATTCTAAGCATTTGCGGCCAGAGATGCCTTTCATCCTCTGCGCCCTTTCTCTTTCCTGCTGTTGAAAAGGGCTGGCAGGGGTATCCGCCGCAAACAACGTCAATTGTTCCGGCATAACTTGATCCATCGAGTTTTCGGATGTCGTCATGAATGGTTACGCCGGGCCAGTGCTGCGCGAGAATTTTTCGGCAGAAGGGATCGATTTCGCAGAAGGCGGCTGTTCGCATTCCGGCAGTTTCGAGGCCGAGGCTGAATCCTCCGATGCCGGAAAAGAGGTCGAGGACATTCAAGCGGCCTCCAGCAGTCGCTTCGGCATATCGGGGTAAGCTATTTGCGAATGCTGTGCGCAATAGGGATGACGGCCTATCGTCGCGACGCCGCAGCATCGCGGGTTTCCGTCCGATGCCCTGCCTTCAAGCGGCCAGAGGCAACGACCCGAACTGGCGTCGAGAAGCGATATTCCGTTTCCGCCAAAAATCGCTTCGCTTCCCAGAAGGCCGCGCGCCGGATTTTCTTTCGGCGAAACCGTCTTTTCCTTGATGACCTTCTGCGCTTTTGCGGCCGGCTTGATATTTCCGGCAAGCGGCCTGTCGGAACAGCGCCGCACCGTATTCGTGCGCTTCGCTAGTTTGAGGCGATGAATTTTCCCGAGAATGGCATTCCGCGTGAAGCCGAGAATGCCGGCGATTTCCGCCGCGCTGTGATCCTGCGCCCACAACGCCATAAGCCTGCGCTGTTTTTCCAGCGACCATGAATTTTCCGGTAAAGTCGTCATTGATGTGCCTGGGAGAAAAGAGAAATGCGCGAAAACGAAATTGTTTTTTGCAAGCCTATGGCGGCGGCGTAGCGGCCTCGCTTTCGCTTAAGAAACTGTCCGCCGTGACGGTGCCGCCGGTGACTTCCCGAATTCGGGTCATCACGACCTTGCGCGGCGTACACTTCCCCTGCAGCCATTTGACGACTGCGCTATGGGTGACGCCGATTTCGCCCGCGAACTGCGTTGCGGTCTTTTTGTTAACCAAAAGATACTGGCGAAGGGTTACGCTCATGGCGCGACTGTGCCAGAATAGAACACACCAATCAAGGTATATGTTCTATAATAGAACTACAGTTTAAGCGGGAAGTTCTTATTTAGAACTTGCAATCGCTGTTCCAATATGGAACAATCACCCCATGCTTAAGAAACTCAAGGACATCAGGGAGAAGGCGGGACTGTCGCAAACGGCGCTTGCCGAGCGTTCGGGCATATCCCGTTCCACGATCAATAAGATCGAAAACGGCAAAAAGGACGTGCCGGTCAAGCAGCTAGGGGAACTTGCCGATGCGCTTGGCTGCAGTAGCGCGGATTTGCTGGATGATACGGAAGGCGGCTGGGTCAAGCCGCATGACGATGATCTTGTGTGGCAGGTTATCGGGCCGATCATCGATCAGGCGCGCGAACATCCGAAATTGCCGAAAAAACTTCTCGTTGCCATAGCGCAAACCGTTTATCGGTCAGCGCGAAACGGACACCTGCCCGATGTGAAGGGCAAAGGCAAAGAGAAGGCAAAGAATCTTGCCAAAGTCCTTGACGTTGAGATGTCGCGCCTCGTTGAGTATGAAGCAACCAAAGCCAATATGCGTTAGTTTAACGTAGCATCAAAATCACACAGATATTCGACGATGTCGTGGTAATGGCACCGGTCGATGTCTTCGACGCATTTCGCATCGAACATCGCAGCCGTTCTAATGCGCACGTTCGTTTCCGGTACATTGGTATTCTCAGCCGCCCAGGCCAGCATCGCCTGCACAGTCATGTATTCCAATTCCGTAAAACGCTCGATCCTCACGGCGGAACAGCGTATCCTTGGCTGCTGCATGATGATGCGCGTGGTGCCATCGGCGCTATGACCGACTTTTTCCACAATCTCGGCCGTTAGGCCAATAATACACCCTTCAATATCTAGTTTCTTCTTCATAACTTTCTCCGTAATATGGGGTCTACAACTAATGCGTGTATAAATCCCTAAAATGATTACCGAATTCTTAATTACTACCGTTTTTTTGTAATACGAAATTTTGTTATGATTACTGGCTTACTTGCTAAAAAAAGGAATCTTCTAGCCAGTTACCAGTAGCTTAATATTCTATAAACCATTGATTTAGCTAATTAGTTTCGAACTTCACCAATAAACTGCTCTTACATTTAAAGGGTAGGCATTGATGAATACGCAATATAATTTGCTGGAAGATTACAAGGGCGTGATCGCAACCAAGGAGCAGGACCTCCTAACGTTGCGCGACGGCATTCTACAACATCTGACCGCCGAACATTCCTCGAAAAAAACGAAAGAGCTTCAAGTTCTCGTTTGGAAATCCGAGATTGAATTAAGCGATATTCTGCGCGCACTACTCGAACACAATAAGAGGATAGAATCGCAGTTTCGCTCTGAGGCTGAAAATCTATGCCAGCGATGCCGCGACCTCGGCAGTTATACCAGGGATATGAATAAAATTCTCGCCGATGATTTGCTGGAGCAGCATCGTATTGAGGACAAGCACAGCATCGACATCGTCAAAAACGTAACGTTCCTTGTGGCAACGCCGGCTGCTTTCGTTACCGCCGTAAAAAACGGATTGGGCGATGGCCTGCTGAATGTTTATCAAGCCGCGGGCGCAGGAATGATTTTAAGTTCCGCAATCGTATCGCGCAAAAAAATTTACAAAGCATTCAAAGAAGCGGGCAAAAACATATGCGCGACACCAAGACAAATTCGAAACAGCTTTATGCTGTATTACATGCGGGAAGTTATGAATGAGAAGAAAATTGCAGCAATCGGAGTTTTCCGAAACGCTTTCATGCCGCTCGGCAAGAGAATTTCCGTCAGTGCTGTTCGAGCGAAGAAGATAGGGGCGCTATTTTCGAATAGCCGTAAACCAAAGCCGTGAAGTTATCGCGGCCGCGCGTCCTCTGCAGGTGGGATGCCAAGAGCTTTTAGGCGCGCATCTAATTCCCGCCTGGTGCCGCGTGCTTCTGGTGTATTGAAAGGTTCAATCTTGTCGCCGGCTGGACGCCGAAAGATTTTCATAGTGTCGCGAAATATCTTTGCGACCTGCTGGGTTGCAGCCGCGGCACCGCCGCTAATGAATATAATATCTTTCAGGCTCATCGGATTCTCCACTGTCATTCCGATAATGCAACTTTTCGGCATCCCTTTGGGAAAAATATATTCCTTATATATCAGAAGCATACGTTCTCTTACTTGCAAGATTGCCCCTGACCGGCTTATAGAACATAACATGAACATTCAGGGTGGCGAAATTAGTCCAGAAAACGGCTTGCGCTGGCTTTTCGTGGACATGAACAGTTTTTTTGCCTCATGCGAGCAGCAAAAAAACCCGGACCTGCGCGGCCAGCCGGTTGCCGTCGCGCCCATGCTGGTCGATACGACTTGCGCCATTGCCGCAAGTTATGAAGCCAAGGCCTTCGGCATCAAAACCGGGACGCCGATATGGGAAGCGAAAAAACTTTGCCCTTCCCTCAAGATCGTCGAAGCGCGACCGAAACTTTATGTCGAATATCATCATCGTATTCTGGAAGCGATCGAAACATGCATACCGGTCGAGGTCATTCTGTCGGTTGACGAAGTAGCTTGCAAACTCGACAAAAAACAATGCAATCCAGAAACGGCACATGCATTAGCGCTAACGATCAAAAGTGCGATACGCGAGCGCGTTGGTGTCGCCCTTACGAGTTCAATCGGAATTGCAAGTAACAAGCTTCTCGCGAAGCTTGCATCCGATATGCAGAAACCGGACGGCCTGGTTATTCTCACGCCACAGAATCTGCCGGACGCGATTTTGCATCTGGATATGTCAGACATTTCCGGCATCGGCGACAATATGGAAGCAAGACTTCGCGCCGCCGGCATTAACACTATGGCCGATCTATGGGCTGCCGATCCGCAAAGGCTTAAACGGATATGGAATAGCGTCGTGGGTCTTCGTTTTCATGCGCTTCTGCACGGTGCCGATTTGCCGACGCCTATCAATCCGACGCGCAGTATCGGTCATCAGCATGTCTTGTCGCCGGATGAGCGCACGATGGAAAAGGCTACGCCGGTAATTCGTCAATTATTGGTACGGGCATCCCAGAGATTGAGAACGGACGGATTTTACTGCCGTCGCCTCTATCTCGAAATCAAATGGGTACAAAATTTGGGCTATCATGCGGATGAATGCCGCTTTAAGGAAACGCAGGAAACGCATTTTCTCCTGATCAATCTTATGCGTTTGTGGTCGAACGCGCCGGATTTCAAACCGTTGCGTATCGGCATCGTGCTTGCCGATTTGCGCCCACAAGCATCACATCAGCCCGATCTATTCGACAAGCCGAAGGCGCCGAACCTCATAAGGGCAATCGACGTTCTCAATTCGCGCTATGGTCGCGGGACAATTCACTACGGCATGTCGATCCCGGCGATGACAAGCAAGATTTCCTTTACGCGTGTTCCGAAACTTGAGGAGTTTTAGTCTGTGTCGATGCCATTCCCACACGTAACTATGAGGAGTTTCACCAGTTTTTTGACACTTATCAAAACACTGTTGCCTCCTAGCCATTGCTCAACGAAGGCGTTTGGGGTATTTTCTTCCTATGGCTAACTCCGAAAATTTAGACGCTAGGGCGGTTGCCAATGCTGTGCTTCAGCTTGCGCGTGAGCGCGGCGTCAGCATATCGAACTTGAAGCTGCAGAAGCTCCTTTTTCTCTGTCACGTATTCTTCCTCGCAAGAACTGGCGGCGGCAACCTCATCAGCGGCAACTTTGAGGCATGGCAGTACGGCCCGGTACACCGTGAAGCATACGATGCGTTCAAATCTTATGGCGACCAACCGATCACTGAGGCGGCGTTGCGGTTTAATCCAGTGACCCGAGAGCGCACGCCTATAGATATGCCAGATGACCAAGCGGTTAAGGACGTCGTGTCAGACGTCGTAAAAACTTATGGCGATTGGCCTCCCGCGCGTCTCGTGGAACTGACTCACGCTAAGAACGGCCCATGGGACCACATCGTGACTTCGGCTTCGTCCCAAGCTAATATGGCGCTCAAGATCAGCAACGACGTAATAAAAGAACGTTTCAAATATCTTTGGTTCGGTAAGCACCCCCCCATACAAGGAAAGGAACCCAATGACGAAAAAGTCCTTATTGCCTGAAACTGACTTGGCAAATGCTGCACTTCTACCGGACGACCAGAAGCGCTTGCAACTACTCCGTGTCAAACACGGTGCTCCGAATATTACTTATGCGCCGATCCGCGCATCCGTTCCCGGGATATTCAACGCGCGCCCAAGCTTGATTGAGCTACCAGAGGCTAAATGGGAAGACGTTGAAGCCGCCATTGCTAGGATGTGCGTCAACCGCCCCAATTCGCTGGAGCCGAATTTAGCGGTCGCGAAACCTCTTTTTGAATATGCCAAAAAGCAGCGTTTCGATGTTTATCAATGGGACTTCTTGTCTGTGCCGATCGGCCGCGGCGCGAAGATAGGGATGTGGCACAACTTCTATTATGTCGAAGATGGAAAGCCGGTTATCAGCTATATCGACCCTCGCCGCACAACCGGTCTGACGTCGCAGCTTGCACGCGACTTCGTATTCTCCGTTATGCACCACAATCTAGCGCGCGGGGACTTTTCAGAAGCGCAATTTAGAATCTTCCGCTTCCCGGTCGGAGCCGGCGATACGCGTTCCCTCGGAACCCCTTACTCGTTTGACCTCACGCGTCTCATTTCCGAAGACGTTATCAATAAGGCGATCAACTCCACTTATGATATGTGGTTCGAGATTCTTGCCGAGCGCGAGGAAGAAGCGAGAAAGAATCCAAAAACTGGAACAGGTGGCCTATTCGGTTGGTAGTCCAGGTACGATCCGCTTAGGAAGTCGTCTGGTTGACGATGATTATCTCTCGCGAATTAAGGTCTTCGGCTTTCGATGCTATCTTGGTATCCAGCCAGAGGCTATAATTTGAATGATCGAGTATAATCGGCTGGCGATCATGATAGGGTTTCACGTAGGCAGAAGCTTCGCAAGTAACAAGTGAAAAACTTTCTATTTCGCCGTCTTCTGTTTGGGCTTTATCCCAAATACCGGCAAAGCAAAACCATTCCGCGTTAGCTAACTTAAAGGCCCATTTTGTCTTGTGGCCTTTTTCGCCCGTCCATTCGTAAAAAGTATCGGCCGGCACAAGGCAACGACGTTGTGCGAAGGCGCTTTTATACGTCGCTGTTTTCGTAATCGTTTCTATTCGCGCATTAGTCGTTAAAGGTTTCCAGGTCTTGATCGAGGCTTTATGGAACCATGGTATCAGGCCCCATCGGATTTGCCGCAATTCAAGGCCTCCATCGCCGGCACGCAGGATAGGCGCATTATCAGTTGGCCGTATGTCAGCTCGTGGCTCAAGATTTGGCGCACGGTCAGGCATCGGGTAGACCAGCGGCATAGGCGTTTTCATGAACGCTTCATAATACTGCCTATAGGCGACTTTGTTACTGTAGCGGTTGCACATCTAATCGCCTCTGGCACATAATTCGGTTTACAATTATACGTTTTTAGCTAATAAAAATCCAACCATGTAAGGCCGTAAAAACAATGACAAATAACCTCTACTACGGCGATAATCTCCAGGTGCTACGCAACTCAATTGCTAGCGAAAGTATTGATCTAATTTATTTAGACCCGCCGTTTAACTCGAACTCCAATTACAATGTTCTTTTTAAGTCGCTTGCGGGCGAAGGCAGCCATGCTCAAATAGAAGCTTTCGAAGATACATGGCATTGGACGGATGAGGCAGAGAAAGCGTTTGATGAGGTAATGCATAGTGGACATGGAGATGCCGCAGAAATGTTAAGAGCTATGCGGAGTTTTTTAAAAGAAAATGATATGATGGCGTACATAGCGATGATGGCTATAAGGCTAATCGAATTAAACCGCGTGTTAAAATCGACGGGTAGCCTCTATCTGCATTGCGATCCAACCGCTAGTCATTATTTAAAAATATTGCTTGATGGCATTTTTGGAAACGAGAATTATCGCAATGAAATTTCATGGCGTAGATCGGCCGCACATAATGACACGAAGCAAGGAAGTAAAAAGTATGGGAATGTTCGGGATGTGATTTTGTTTTATTCGAAGTCAAAACAATGGCAATGGAATCCACAATACACGGGCTATAGCGATGAATATGCCGAATCCATGTATCGCTTTGTCGAAGACGGTACGGAACGACGCTATCGCAAGGATAATTTAACCGCTGCAAAAGTCGGCGGCGACACAAGATATGAATGGCGTGTCAAAAGACCAATAGATGGTGAGTGGGAAGCTGATTTAAACGACGAACATAAGCGCCCGCAATCCGGCTATGAATACAAGGGAGTATTGCCCTACGGCAAAAGAATTTGGGCCTATTCAAGAGAGAACATGACAAAATTCGCGACTACAGGGAGAATTGCATATTCAGAGTCGGGAATGCCAAATTATAAACGGTACCTTGACGAAATGCCTGGGGTGGCGTTGCAAAACGATTGGGATGACATAAAGCCGGCCGCTGGAAATGAATCGTTAGGTTATCCGACCCAAAAGCCGCTCGCGCTTATGGAACGAATAATTAATGCATCAAGCAATGAAAATGATGTTGTTCTTGATCCGTTTTGCGGTTGCGGTACTACCATACATGCAGCGGAAAAACTTCGCCGACAATGGATTGGAATTGACGTTACCCACCTGTCGATTTCTCTAATTGAGAAAAGAGTCAGGGACGCGTTTCCTGATGTAAAATTCGAAGTTCATGGAACGCCAAAAGATTTGGAAGGCGCACAAGCTCTTGCCAATCAAGACAAGTATCAATTTCAATGGTGGGCTGTATCCCTGGTTAATGCTGTTCCTTATGGTGGGAAGAAAAAAGGGGCAGATAGTGGTATCGATGGTTTTATATATTTTAAGCCGGATGGTAGAACGACCGAAAAGGCTATTGTCTCGGTCAAAGGCGGCAACAATGTCAATGTGTCAATGATCCGCGACATGGCACATGTGGTCGACCGTGAAAATGCTAAAATTGGCGTGTTCATTACACTCGCCGATGCTACGGACCCGATGAAAAAAGAAGCAATCAAAGCCGGGTATTACGAAACAGAATACGGAAAGTTCCCCAAGCTTCAAATCATTACCATCGAAGATTTATTTGAAGGCAAGAAACCCAACATTCCTCTTATCGACACAGCGGCATTCAAGAAAGCAGAAAGAGATGATCGTGGAGTACAAGGAAAAATGAAATTATAACTGCAATAAATGGGGCTAAACATGGAATTGATAACCGCTTTTATAGTTTTAGTCGTTGGAACCAGCATTGGTTTCTTCGCTGCAAAATGGATGTTTGCTCGGGATAAAGTATCAAAAGCAGAATATGACTTCGCATGTTCCGAGAAACAGGTAGCCTTAAAAAGGGGCGAAGAATACCAGTCTGAAAACTCCGACCTGAAAAGAAAGATTGAATCTCTGACCGCCGATGTAATGCAGCAACGCGAACAAGTTGCAACGTTAACTGCGGAGAAGGCGGGATTTAATGAAAAATTGCAGCAACACAAGATTGACCTGGAAAATATGGAAACAAAATTCCAGGCCCTATTCGAGAATTTAGCTACCAAAATATTTGATACTAATACTGATAAATTCAAAAAAGATTCCCAGGAACGTTTGAGCCAACTGCTAACGCCGTTCGAGCAACAAATCAAAGAGTTTAAAGAACAGGTCGGCAAATCGTTTGGCGAACACTCCCGGGAACAATTTTCGCTTAAGAAAGAGATCGAGCGTATTGTCATGGTGAACGAGAGGATGACCGAAGGTACAGAAAATCTGACTAAGGCGCTTAAAGGAGATTCAAAAGTCCAAGGCGATTGGGGTGAAATGTTGCTGGAAAAAATATTGGATGATGCCGGACTTAGAAAAGACGAAGACTATATTTTACAAGCAGTAGATATGGGGCTAACAAACGCTGAAGGCGGTAGAATTAAGCCCGACGCCATTGTCAATTTGCCTGAAAAGAAGCACATCATTATCGATTCCAAAGTGTCGTTGACCCACTATGTTAGATATTGCAACGAAGCAGACGCCGCGGCGCAACAGCTACATCTAAAGAATTATCTTGCATCAGTGAGGAACCACGTTTGCGAATTAGAAAAGAAGCAATATCAAAATGCCGCAAAACTCGATGCACCAGATTTTGTTTTGATGTTCGTTCCGACCGAAGGCGCTTATTTTCTTGCCATCCAGCAAGATCGCGAGCTTCACGGATACGCATGGAATAAAAAGATCGTCTTCGTATGTCCTTCCACATTGTTTGCAACTATGCGGACGGTTGCATCAGTCTGGAGATTAGAGCGGCTAAATAAGTATTCCGAAGAAATTGCGCGGCAAGGTGGTGGCTTGTACGACAAGATCGTAAGTTTTGTCGGTGACATGAAAAAAATCGGTCAGCAATTGCAGACGACCGATAGAATTTACAACGAAGCAATGAACAAGTTAACGACTGGTAGCGGCAATATTATTCGTCGGACGGAGAAGCTTAAAGAATATGGCGCTAAAACAACCAAGCAAATGCCGGAAGAATTTGCAGGCGTCGAGGAAATCGCGGGCGATGCAGAAATCATCCCGATTGAATCGGCTCATACTGGCTAAACAAATGCCGCATTAACCATAGTTCTAATATAGAACATTATTTGTTGACACCTGTTCTAAAATAGAACACCATCAGGCCGTTTTCGACAGAGGCGGCAATGACGGATATTTTCTACTTCAATCTTTCAGCTATGAGCGAATTGCGTCTTGCGCACCGTTGCCGCAATGCAGCCCGTTTAGCCGCCCAACACGGCGATTTTCAAGGTCTAGGGGTATTTACCCGTCAAGCGAATGAACGTCGGCGCGGTGCCGAAAAGTTTCTGCATCAGGCAGATGCTTCGTTTCCCTATATCCCTGCCGTCAATTGCACCTGGGGTAATCCCGGCCACAGCGCCAAAATCATAAATCTGGTGGAACGTGCTGCTACGGCGGCCGAACCCACGCGGCGGCGCGCATGACCGAAACAAAAGAACAGATGGTCGAGCGCATGGCCGATCTAATCGTAAGCATCGCCCGCGAAAACGAAGGCGTATGCACACGCGACCACATGCGCCAGGCGGGTTTCACCGATGAGCAGATTGACCGGTGCTTTCCCTTAGCAGCCCGCTTCGCATCGATGACCCTTAACAAAACGATCGACGATAACGAAAGGACCGGCGATGCCTAAGAAATCAGCAAAAGTAATCTCTATCGGCCACAACAGCGGCACCATCGACAAGGTAATTAAATCCTTCGTCGAGCGCTTTGAAAACCTCGAAAAGGAAAAAGACGATTTAAACGAGGATTTCAAGGAGCTTTCGTCAGAGGCGAAGGACGCCGGACTTAACGTCAAGGCTATCCGGCAAATCGTGCGCGAACGCCGGATGGATATGGAAAAACGCGAAGAACTAGAAATGGCGCTCGCCCAATACCGCGCGGCGCTGGGAATGCTTTCGGGTACCGAACTTGGAGAAGCCGCCTTGAAGCGTGAAGCGGAAACGGCGGCGGCCGGCGATAAAGAGGGTAGCGACGAATGAGATATTTATGCGCAACGATGCTTATTGTTTTTTGCACAAATTATGGCTGGACCGGCTTGGGGATTTTGTTCGTCGGGCTTTACGCCGTCACCCATTGAGCCGCCAATGACCCGCAAACTCACTTATCGCGATATCTACGACGCCATGCCGCCGGCGGCATGGCTTGATTCCAAAGAAATCTTCGCCGTCGTCGGCCCCGACCGCATCGGCGCGCATCACATGATTCATGCGCGCATGGCTTACATGGAATATCGCCGGTTAGTCGACCGCGAACCGAACGCAAAACCTGCCAGGTGGCGGCGGCGGGAAAATGTTTTTGGCGGGACAGTCAAACGGATTTCCGAATGACAAGGCAAACGGCTGTCGATCAACGGAAACTAACCGAATTCAGAAAAGCAATATGGATAGCTGCGGCCGATAATTATGAGCGCATTTTCGAAAAGCAACTTGCGGCCGAAGACCTTGCCCGCCTTACCGATATAATTGCCAGAGCCGTGCCGTCAACCACAAACCGAGGGGAAGAATAATGCCTATCACGCTCACGATTACGGATGATCAAGCATTAGAAATAGTTTCACAAATCGGAACATGCCTGCGGAAAGCGCCGGCAACACCGGATTTGTCCAATAAAGAAAAATTTCTCACCTTCATTAATCAGTTGCCGAAAGGCGAAATGTTTTCGGTCACGGCGGCCGCCATCAAGTTAAGCACGACGGTCGGTTATGTTTCCGGTCAGCTGCAGTCTTTGCAAAAGGCTGGCGTCGTGAATATGAAAAAGCGCGGTACCTGGGAAAAGGCGTGATCTTAACCATGCGGAAGCCTAGCGGGTCTGATGCCTGCTAGGCCCTGTCTTCCGGCTTTTGTTGGGGATTTTTATGGCCGATAAGCTTGAAAACGAAGACCGGAATCTTACATTAGAACAAGAACTAAAGGGATTGCCGGGACTGGCGACCCCTGCGGAAGTAGCAAAAATTTTGCGCTGCACAACCCGCTATATTCAGGAAGAGTGCAGACGTGGAAGAATGGGGCATTCTATAATAGCCGCGCGTTACGTCATGACCCCGGATGACGTTCGCGAATACATCCATAGACGGAAAAAAACATGGGACGAAAAAATTGTGGCGCTTCCCTTCAATGGCGCGAGGACCGCGCGATGTGGGAAATCATCTGGTTTGAAAACCGGCACCGCCGACGCCGTAGCACAGGCACAGATGATCGCCGAGAAGCTGAAAAAGCGCTCGGCGCATTCCTGCTCGAAGAACAGAACAAGAAGCCGGCGCGGGCAAGTGATCCAGATGACCGCCCGATAGCCGAGGTTCTAGCCCTCTATGGGGCAGAACAGGCCGTGCATCTGAAAAGCGGCACGACCATCGGCTTTAACATCGAAACTTTACTTAAATTTTGGGGAAAGAAAAACGTCGGCGAAGTCACGCGGACGACCTGCAGCGAATACGTCAAGAGCCGCAGCCTCAACAAAAACAAAGTTACGAAAAAGACAGGTATCGGCCAAGGCACGATCGTAAGGGAATTGGGCGTTCTGCAGACGGCAATCAATCACGATTTCAAAATGCGGCGTCTTACCAATACGGTCTTTGTCTGGCGGCCGCCAACGCCCAAACCAAAAGACAGGTGGCTTACACGCCAGGAAGCCGCCCGTCTCTTGCGCGCGGCGCGCGCGCCGACAAGGCATGATGAAAAAACGGGACGCGTCGTTACAAATCGCGCCCGCGCATGGTTGCCGAAATTTATCCTCATGGCGCTTTATTCTTCCGCCCGCAAGGAAGCGATTTACGAATTAAAATGGAACAAGGTCGATCTGGAACGCCGGATCATAGATTTTAACGGTGAAGAACCGACAAGGCGTCAAAAGAGACGCGCTATCATTCCAATACCTACCCGTCTGTATGGCTTCTTGCGGCGCTGGAAAAAGCAGGGCACGAACAGCGGCTTTGTGCTTTCCTTTAATGGTCACGCGATTGGCGATGTTAAGAAAAGCCTGCAGCGGATCGCCAAGGAAGCGGGCTTGCCGAACGTGAGCGCTCATACGTTTCGCCACACCGCCGCTACATGGATGACCCAGGCTGGCGTCGACATGATGCCCGTAAGCAAATATCTCGGTCACAGCAGCGTTAAAACGACCGAGCGCGTTTATGCGCATCATCATCCAGATTATTTGCATGACGCGCGTGATGCGCTGGACTTTGGGCACGCAAATAGGGCAAAACAGATTTTAGCTGCCCCATTAGCTGCCCCATCGTCGGAAATCGAAATACCAGAACCACTCCTAACCCCTTGGAAAGGAATGGTGGGCGCGACAGGGTTCGAACCTGTGACCCCTACCATGTCAAGGTAGTGCTCTCCCGCTGAGCTACGCGCCCGGTTTTTGGGTCTCAGCCTTGTATGATTTTGCCGGGGTTTGATCAAGCCCCACCGAGCACAACCAATGAGCGCTTCGCAGCATGCTTTCAAATTCGGTGATGATACCGCCCGCGCCGAACCGCCGGCCGCCACGCTGCCCAAAGTCGATTATGATTTTCCGGCTGACGCCGCCAAGGCCAACGGCATCGTTCTGGTCGGCGAGGCGCCGGGAGCGGAGGAAGCGCGGCTCGGGCATCCGTTTGTCGGGCGCAGCGGACAGTTGCTCGATAAAATTCTCGGCCGCGCCGGCATCGAGCGCAAATCATGTCTGGTCGCCAATGTGTTCCGTGTGCAGCCGCCCGGCAACAAGATCGATCACTTCTTCATCTCGCGCCGCGCGGCCAAGCAGCAAGGCATCGCGATCGCCGAGGAATATGGCCAATTCGGTAGCGCGTATTGCCGCGCGGAATTTGCGGGGGAGATCAGGCATTTACAAAATACGCTTGAGGATTACCGCGAAAAAAACGGCGGCAAGATTATTGTGGTCGCCCTCGGCCGCACGCCGCTGTGGGCGTTGACCGGCGAAAACGAATTGCTGAAAAAAATCGGCGCGCTGCTACCGTGCCGGTTATTGCCGGGCGTGACTGTGATCCCGACTTTTCACCCGAGTTTTATCCTGCGTGGCAATTGGGCACGGCAGGATGAATGGTTGGGGCATCTCATGATGGCGAAGTTACACCAGCAGGTACCGACGGCAAAAGCAGGTGGGTAGTCGTTCGGACTCCTGGACGGTACGCATGATACGGTCTGCCTGCCTGAACAGCAGTCGATTCCCTCCCCGCTTCGCTTAGCTCGACTTGTTTGTCTGCTATGCCTTGTGCGATTTCTTTAAAACGAGCAAGTGTTAATTTAAGACATTTGGTCCCGCGCCGCTGGATTTGCAAAGGGTCGCCTTTAGCTAAATAGCACAATCTGCGTTCTGTCATCCCTTTTTCCAAAAGAGAGGTATACAGCTTGCCTTTAAAAAATTGTCCATGAAACGGTAGAGGCGTGGAAGCGCCCAACTGTACCCCACAACCTTGATTTGCAGCGATAGTAATTCCGTCTCTGCCAACTTTATAAAACAATTGGGGGAAAATCATGTTTTCCGGTTTGGCATCTGGTTTTGGAGGCTCCATATGAAAATGCAAACGTTCGCCGTCTCGGGTGCGCAACTCGACAAGCACATAGCCACTTAATACGGGTCCTAATGGGTGCCAGCTCGTCTTGACCGGAAAACCATTTTCATCCGCATCAATAATTTTTCCCATTGGAAATCCCCATTATGCTGGTTGTGAATTCATTACATCTTTTCTAATACCCTCGATTTAAGAGGTTGTCGAATTGCCTTCGGCACATACCAGCGTGGCAATTGGGCACGGCAGGATGAATGGTTGGGGCATTTTGTTGCGGCATTAAAATATGTGTCGTGATTTCAAGGGATTAAAAGGTTAATCCGATTCACTTTCTGTGGCATGAAAGTAACGCGCGTCTTGCAATTAGACCGTTAAAAAAGCTAATCATTCAGACTCACGGCCAACACAATGCTAGTCATAAAGGCCGTGCCCGGGCCGGATCGAGCCGGGAAGCAATCTTATCAGGGAGCCAGCGCGTGACCACATCACCGAAAGCCAATCCGGCCGCACCCAGTCACGTGCGCGGCGCGGCCCCCATTCAGGAATGCGAGATCCAGGCCTCGGAGGTCAAAACCGCCGGCCGTCAGCCGACCCCCCTGCTCGACACCATCAAATTCCCGGCCGATATCCGCAAGCTCGCCGAAAAGCAATTACCGCAATTGGCTGCAGAATTGCGCGCCGAGACCATCGACGCCGTCTCGGTCACCGGCGGGCATCTGGGCGCCGGCCTCGGCGTGGTCGAACTGACCACCGCCCTGCATTATGTTTTCAATACGCCGGACGATATTCTCATCTGGGATGTCGGCCACCAAGCCTATCCGCATAAAATCGTCACCGGCCGCCGCGACCGCATTCGCACCCTGCGCCAGGGCGGCGGGCTTTCAGGTTTCACCAAACGCGCCGAAAGCGAATATGATCCGTTCGGCGCCGCGCATAGCTCGACCTCGATCTCATCCGCGCTCGGCCACGCCATCGGGCGCGATTTCAAGGGCAAGAAGAACAACGTGATCGCGGTGATCGGCGACGGCGCCATGTCGGCCGGCATGGCCTATGAAGCGCTCAACAATGCCGGCGCCCTGAATTCGCGTTTCGTCGTCATTCTCAACGACAATGATATGTCGATCGCGCCGCCGACCGGGGCGATGAGCGCCTATCTTTCGCGCATCGTGTCATCCAAGGAATATCGCGGGTTGCGCCATATCGGCAAGGAATTCGCCAAATTGTTCCCGCGCCGCATCCGCGAAGCCGCGCGCAAGGCCGAGCATTACGCGCGCGGCATGGTCACCGGCGGCACCTTGTTCGAGGAGCTTGGCTTCTATTATGTCGGCCCGATCGACGGGCATAATCTCGATCATCTGGTGCCGGTGCTGGAGAATGTGCGCGACGATCCGCAGGGCGGTCCGGTGCTGGTGCATGTGGTCACGCAAAAGGGCCACGGCTATGCGCCGGCCGAGCAGTCGGCCGACAAGCTGCATGCGGTCGCGCCCAAATTCAACGTGGTCAAGACCGACGCCGACAAAGCGCAAGAAAAGCCGAAGCCCGCGAACCCGACCTATACCAAAGTGTTCGCACAGGCGCTGATGGCGGAAGCGGCGGCGGACGACCGTATCGTCGCCATCACCGCGGCGATGCCGTCCGGCACCGGGCTCGATATCTTCGGCAAGAAATTTCCCCAGCGCACCTTCGATGTCGGCATCGCCGAACAGCATGCGGTGACCTTCGCCGCCGGTCTGGCCTGCGAAGGCTACAAGCCGTTCTGCACGATTTATTCGACCTTCCTGCAGCGCGCCTACGATCAGGTGGTGCATGACGTGGCAATCCAGAAACTGCCGGTGCGCTTCATGATGGATCGCGCCGGTCTGGTCGGCGCCGACGGCTGCACCCATGCCGGATCGTTCGATCTTGCCTATCTCGGCTGTTTGCCGGGTTTTGTCATCATGGCGGCGGGCGATGAAGTCGAGCTCATGAATATGGTGGCGACGGCGGCCACGATCGACGACCGGCCCTCGGCCGTGCGCTACCCGCGCGGCGAAGGCTTTGGCCTGACGCTGCCGGCGCGCGGCGAGGTGCTGCCGATCGGCAAGGGCCGCATCCTGCGCGAAGGCAGCACGATCGCCGTGCTTAATCTCGGCGCGCGCCTCGGCGAATGCCACAAGGCGGCCGATGAGCTCGATGCGCGCGGGCTCAGCACCACATTGGCCGATATGCGTTTCGCCAAGCCGCTTGATCTTGACCTTATCAAGCAACTGGCCGCGGAACATGAAGTGATCATCACGATCGAGGAAGCCGCCATCGGCGGCTTCGGCAGCCATGTGCTGCATCACCTCGCCTCGCTCGGCTTGCTCGATGCGGGCCTCAAGATCCGGCCGATGGTGCTGCCGGATATATTCCAGGATCAAGACTCGCCCGCCAAGCAATATGATCAGGCCGGACTCAATGCGCGGCATATCGTAGCCAAGGCTTTGGAAGCGCTGGGACAGGAAGAAAAGGCCGCCGATGTGCTGGTGGCGCGGGCGTAGCTTCGAAAGGCATAATTTCGCCGCAAAAAAAGCGGCAGAACGGATAGATGATGAGATCGACCAAAATATTTGCAGTTCTTTTACTTGCCGCCGGCCTCGGCCTCGCGGCGCCGGTGGCGTTTGCCAAAATCAAACCCGCGGCCAATGCCGATGCGGCCCCGAGCACGGTGGTGAAAAACTTTTATGACACGTTGACAGGCGTGATGAAGGATGGCGACAATCTCGGCTTCGCCGGCCGCTACAAAAAGCTGGCGCCGGCGATCAAGGCGAGCTTCAACCTGCCGCTGATGACGCGCTTCGCGGTTGGCCCTGACTGGCGCAAGGCCAATGCCGGCGAGCAGCAGCAACTGATCTCGGCTTTTTCCGATTTCAGCGTCGCCACCTATGCCAACCGCTTCGCCAAATATGGCGGCGAGCAATTCGAGGTGATCGGCCAGAAGCCGGCCAGCGGCGGCGGCACGATCGTCGAGACCAAACTGACGCCCGGCGACGGCGGCGCGCCGGTGACGCTCAATTACCTGATGCGGCAGGATGATCAGGGCAGCTGGCGCATCGTCGATGTGTTTCTCGACGGCGCCATTTCGGAGCTCGCCACGCGGCGCTCGGAATTCACCTCGATTGTCGAGCATGACGGCATCCCCGCCCTGGTCAACGAGCTCGGCGAAAAATCCAGGCAAATGGGGCCGTCGTAGGGGCTAGGGGCTAGGGGCTAGCAATCAGGTTTTTTGAAATAGTATAAATAATTTTTTTCCTAGCCCCTAGTAGCTAGCCCCTAGCAGCTAACACACTCCCGTACTCCACCCCGCAGCGCTTCTTTAACCATAAACCGCTAACCTTTCCTTCGCGAAGGAGACGCGGCATGGCCCGGGAAATGCGCAAGATTATTCTTTCGAAGGACGAGCTGGTTGCGGCGCTCGAATCCTACAAGCGCACCGATTTCGAATTTCTGCCGGCCGGCAAGATCGTGAATTGCGAGTTGAAGGCCGGCGCGCCGGTGACGGTCGGCATCGAAACCACGTTTGCCAACAAGATCCAGACCACCGATTTCCACCTCGACGCGCACCGGTTGCTGGAGCCGATGATCCGCTATTGCCTCGAGAACAACATCGTGCTGCCGCGCAACAGCAAAAAATCCGCCCTCATCGGCGACGGGCTGGCGGCGCTCTATATTCAGATAGGGCCGCCAGCGGAGGGGATATAAAAATGCGGCCCCTGTCGAAGCAAGCGCGCCGCGTCCGCGGCGCAGGAGTCTGACGAATGCCCCAAAAGAAAAAAGCGGTTCCGGCGAAATTTCCGGAACCGCTTATCAACTAACCTCTCAGCCTGTTAAGGACCAAGAAATTTTAATTACCTGGCTTCGGCTCTATGCACACAGGACAAGGACGTTTCACGCGATGATGGCGACGAGGTTTAGGGCGGTCAACATAAACTAGTTCCCGTTCCGGCGGTAATACTACCGGCGGCGGCGCGAACTCATACGGCGGCGGATAGGCTGGAGCCGCTGCGGCACCGAACGATGGGATTGACCCAACCATCACTGGTATCATGGTCGAGTCCTGTTTCAACGTGATGGGGGGCGGCATTAGCAGTAGCCGTGCTGGCACCGGTTTTGGTGGCACCGGTTTTGGTGGCACCGGTAGTAAGCGTAGTTGGTCCGGTCTTGGTCGTATTATTGCCGCCAGAAAGCTTGGTCGCACCGGTAGTAAGCGTAGTTGCGCCGGTCCTGACGTTGCCGCCAGTAAGCGTATTCGGGCCGGTTTTGGCAGTAGCCGTAGTTGGGCCGGTTTTAATGTTGGTCTTGGTCGTAGTCGTAATCGGACCGGTCTTTGCGCTTCCGCCCGTGCCCGTAGCAGTGGAGCTGGCTTTTCCAGTGCCAGTGGCTGAGGAGCTGGCTTTACCGGTACCCGTGGCATTCTGCTGCTGGTGAGCAGAACTATTGCCTTTCCAAGCCAACGCAGAAGCAGAATCTAGCGCAATAGCAACAGGGGTAAGTATAAGGGATGCGGCGACAAGAATTCCCGAGCGCGATGGTTTTCTCATGATGGTGTCTCCTTCAAAAAATAGGTTTCGTTTTTTGGCCTTGGCGCGGGAGAAAAATTTGCTTGAAAAAACAGCCCGACGTGCGGCGCCGCGCTAGATTGCACGGTTCGAAAAAAAAGAAAAGAGGTTTTATTGTCATTTATGGATTTTTTATTTTGACATGACTTTATGGTTAAAATTTATAGTTAACAAAAAAATTTATAGTTAATAAAATAGACAATCAATCTTCGTTATACAATAAATCATAACATGCAGAACGAGATGATCGTTGCAGCAGCCCGCCGGGCGAAAATTTTAATCCAGAGTCGAACTTTATCCGGAACTACCTGGGACCACAGTGAGAATCTCCCGAATTGGCTGCACAAAAATCTGCAAGGGTCATAACCGGCGCAGCTCCAGAAGCCGGCCGCTGCGGAGCAACGGGAGCATTGGCAGCAGGCGCAGCCGGTTGCTGCTGCGACGGAGCAGCAGGAACACTAGCAGCAGGTGCGACTGGTTGTGGCTGCGACGGAACAGCAGGTGCGGCCGGTTGCTGCTGTGACGGAGCAGCCGGAGTAGGCCTCCAATTAACGAGATTTACCGGGGTAACAGGACTAGCGGGAGCAGAAGCGGGTGCAGGGGAAGCAGCCGCAGATTGCTGCGCTGCGTCTTGCACTGTATATGGCTCCATCGGTGTTATAGCTGTAAATTTTCCTGTCCCTGCATCGTAGGAACACGCTTTAGACTATTCATCCTTCTTAATCTGTAATAAAAACACATATTTTCCTCCAAGAAGCACGACACGGCCCTGCGACCATTGCGTTCTTACCGTCACTCGATCGCAATAAGGATAAGAAGCCAGTTGGACAGAAGCAGCGGGGGCTGCAGAAGAAGAGCTGCTGCCCGACGGCCAGCTAACGGAAAGCCCCCCCGGTGCAAAACCGAGTAAACCGCTCGTCGCGGCAGCGGCTACAGGACCGCCAACATAGCGCGAAAACGCTCCCAGCCCGCTTTCAGAAGATATTATAGACCCATCAGCATTGACAACACAGGGATAACCGTAGTCATTAATTAACTCATTTTGATCTATAGGCTTTATCGGCTGCGTGTCTCTGCTGCCAAAGTTAAAGCCACGGGTTTGGCCCACACCATTAAGAGCGCAATCTTTTTTCTTGTCGCCAACACCTAATTCCATGGTTTCCATTTTAAAGAATGCTTCGCTGTAGGCAGGGCGCGGAGAACACACCATCGCGGCAGCCGCGATCGCCAGGCTGCTGATCGTAACTGTACGACTACTTCCTGCAATCATGACAATTCTCCTTGGTACGGTCCCGGTCATAAAATCTGCGAGAGATAATCCCTTACGCGATAGCCAATCCGGCACTTAATTGAGGCTGTGGATTCCCGGGCCTTCCCGGAAACGGAACTGCGTTGCCATCGA